>Ga0114993_10006188_pt1 | contig 11344 bp, 10 predicted proteins | sample ArcticOcean_MG_C_FD_87042 | JGI IMG/M metagenome (GOLD analysis project Ga0114993, IMG submission 87042) | Marine microbial communities from western Arctic Ocean - ArcticOcean_MG_CB2_150 | ecosystem: Environmental > Aquatic > Marine > Oceanic | place: Arctic Ocean: Canada Basin | collected...
GCACCGGTCTGGCGTGTCTGCGATTTCTGTCTCATCTTCGTTCCCTTCGGTCACTACGATGAGCCAGAAACCCTCCCTTATGAAATCCGACTAGTTTGTTCCATAGGCGCTGACGTCAAACACTGCGCCACGCCTTGATTGTTATAGGCGAGCGCACTGTCGGGCTCGATCTCGAGCGCCCGCCCGGCGGCGGAGATGACGTCCTCGTAGCGGTTGAGTTTGATCAGCGCGGAGCATAAACGGTGAAGCAGTGCGCTTTGCTTCGGCGCAAGTTTGAGCGCCGCCTCAATTGCCGCCGCCTCTTCCTTAACGCGGCCGGCCAGACGGCAAGCTTCTGACAGGCTGGCGAGGAATTGCGCGCTTTTCGGCGCCGCTTTGGTCGCCCGGCGCAAAAACGGCAGCGCCTGCTTGGCGCGCTTCGCATCAATCAGGATGCGTCCGAGCAAGTGATTGGCGTTGGCATTGCCGGCATCGGCGGCGAGCACACGGCGATAGCCGGCTTCCGCCGCGTCAAGGCGGCCGGCGCGCTGCTCTTTGATTGCATCTTTGAGCGCTCCGACCAGGGCCGGGCGATTGGGAACGGTGACGTGTGCCATGACGGGAAATGTAAACCACGCAGTGAGGAAATTGGCCAGCATTGTGACACAGGAACCCCGCTCTGTGCTATGAAACGCCGATCCAGCGGAACCTGAGCAGAGGGCGGAAACGGCCATGAGCAAGACAGCAAAAACACGGACGGAGAGCGATTCGACCGGCAAGATCAAAGTGCCGGCGGCGAGTTATTGGGGCGCCCAAACCCAGCGCAGTCTGCATAATTTTAAGATCGGCAGCGAGCGCATGCCCGATCCGCTGGTGCGCGGCTTGGGTATCGTCAAGCTTGCTGCGGCGCGGGTGAATGCGCGCCAGGGCGACCTCCCCAAGAGCATTTCCAAGGCGTTGCAGCAGGCCGCGCGGGAGGTGATGGACGGCGCCCTCAACGATCATTTTCCGCTCGTCGTCTGGCAGACCGGCTCGGGCACGCAGTCCAACATGAACGCCAATGAGGTCATCGCCAACCGCGCCGCTGAGATTCTCAAGAAACCGATGGGACAAAAAACCCCGGTGCATCCCAACGATCATGTCAATCGCGGACAATCCTCGAACGACACCTTCCCCACCGCCATGCATATCGCTGCTGTTGAACAGGTTTGCGGTGAGCTGCAGCCGGCGTTAACCAAATTGCAGGTGGGCCTGCAGAGCAAAGCAACGGCGTTTAACAAAATCGTCAAAATCGGCCGCACCCATTTGCAGGACGCCACGCCGCTAACGTTGGGGCAGGAATTTTCCGGCTATGCAACCCAGATGAAATATGGCCTGGCACGGGTCAAGACGGCGCTGCCGCGCCTCTGCCAGCTCGCCCAGGGCGGCACGGCGGTGGGCACAGGGCTCAACGCCAAGGTAGGATTTGACAAGGCCTTCGCCGCCGAGGTGGCCAAGCTAACCGGCCTGCCATTCAAAACGGCGGAGAATAAATTTGAGGCCCTGGCCGCGCATGACGCGCTGGTAGAGATGTCGGGCGCGCTCAATACCATCGCCGCCAGCCTGATGAAGATCGCCAACGACATCCGCTTACTGGGCTCCGGCCCGCGCTGCGGCATCGGCGAATTGTCGCTGCCGGCCAACGAGCCCGGCTCGTCGATCATGCCGGGCAAGGTCAACCCGACCCAGTCCGAGGCGCTGACCATGGTGTGCACGCAGGTGATGGGCAATCACACGACGATTACGATTGCCGGTTCGAACGGCCATTTCGAACTTAACGTGTTCAAGCCGGTGATGATTTATAATCTGCTGCAATCGATCCGCCTGCTGGCCGACGGGGCGCGCAGCTTCAACGATAATTGCGTGCGCGGCATCGAGGCCAACCATGCCCGTATCGAGCAGTTGCTGCATGAATCGCTGATGCTGGCGACCGCGCTGAACCCCTATATCGGCTATGACAACGCCGCCAAGGCGGCGAAAAAGGCGCACACAGATGGCACCACTTTGAAGGAAGCATCGCTGGCGCTGGGGCTCCTAAGCGCGGCCGAGTTCGATAAATGGGTGGACCCGTTGAAGATGGTCGGGCCGAGTAAGTAGCGCCCGGTCGATAGGCGCGAAGGCGTACAGGAGGCTCGGCGGGTGGCGCAGGCGATCGGCAAATACTCCGTCGCGATCGATGGCCACCGGACGTCGGTGTCGCTGGAGCCGGAATTCTGGCAGGCCTTGAAGGCCATCGCCGCCGCCCGCCGGGAATCGCTCAGCGCGCTGGTAAGCGAGGTGGATCGCACACGGCAGGGGAACTTGTCGAGCGCGCTTCGGGTGTTCGTGCTGGAGGAGATGAGCAAGTAGGGCGGCGCGCATAAAACCCTCTCCCCGGAGGGGGAGAGGGCTTGGGAGCAGGGGCAAGCAAGGCGCGTCAGCGCCATTCAATACGGATAAATTTTATGCGAAGCCATTGCTCACCCGAAGCAATGCAACCTATCCTTGCCCGAAGCGTATAATAGTGGGCGGCGCAATGGTGGAAGACCCAGGATTCTGGTCACAGAATTGGGACTGGATCACGACGGTTATCGGCCTAGTGATTGCGGCCCTTGCTGTATTTGTTCCGCTCTATCTAGGAAAAAAAGGCCCTTTCGGCCAAACGCAAACCGAGGGGCGCGGCAACATTCAAAGCTCAAACACCGGCGGTTCCCCAAATATTACTTCTGGCAACCGCGAGACCGAAGGCGTGCACAGTGAGACCGTGCACGGCAGTCAGCATATTCATCATGGTGTAGACGGCGACACGCTCCTTGAAAAACTCTTGTCGACGCGAAGCGAACGCGACGCGGCGCAAGGCAAAGTCGGCCAGTTAGAAACCGCCCTGGAAACGAAAGAGGAAGAAAAAAAGCGCCTGCAATCTGCACTCGACGATTTGCAAGCCCGGCAGGAAGCGGAAGACCCGCCGCCCGGGATCGAAGACGCCCTGCGCCTGATCGAAGAGAAGGGCGACAGCGCGGCGGCGGAAAATATTTTTTTAGCGAAATTGCCGAGCAAAAAAAGAAGGAAGGCGTGGCGGCGCACCGGGAGACGGCACGGGCCTTACGCAATCTTGGCGCCTTGGCATTTCTGCACGATAGTGAAAAGGCGCTTGTCGCCTATAACGAGGCCGTGCAACTGGATCCCGACGATGCGGATGGTTGGAATCAATTGGGTAGCTTACGGTACCGCACGGGGCAAATAGATGGCGCTTTCGAGGCCTTTGAGCGTGTTTTGTCGCTTGGTAATGCGGTCAAGGACAAATCTCTCATCGCCATAGCCACAGGCAATCTCGGCAATCTGTACAAGACGCGGGGCGATCTTAAGAAAGCCGAAGAGTTTTATCTGAAATCGCTCGCGTTTAACGAAGAGCTTGGCCGCAAGGAAGGCATGGCCAGCAACTACGGCAATCTCGGCATTGTGTACGAAACGCGGGGCGATCTTGAGAAAGCCGAGGAATTTTATCTGAAATCGCTGGCGCTTAACGCAGAGCTTGGCCGCAAGGAAGGCATGGCCCGCCAGTACGGCAATCTCGGCACTCTGTTCGAGGCGCGGGGCGATGTGGATTTGGCTTGTGAAAATTGGGCCAAGTCGCCGGACCTATACGCGGAAATCGGCATTGCCGGAATGGTAGAGAAAGTCGCGGGCTGGATAGACGAGGCGGGCTGTAGCCAAAAGGTTTCGGACAGCTAATAGGGGCGTAAGCGCGCGTCGCGCGCTCGGTTCGCCCCGCCAACCCAACCCCTCCTCCCCGCCGGGGCGGAAGGGCTTGTCACCGACGAGGATTTGGTTCGCCGTGCTGATCATCGCGGTCTGATAATTTGTAGTCGTTTCAGCCTTCGCGCGCGAAACGGGTCATCGCCGCGCCCATCAGGGACATGAACTCCACATCCTTGTTCGGGGTGTGGGTGGTTATTTGCACATGGTTTTGCAAAAATTGATCCATCGGCATTTCGCCGTCGGCTGCCGCGATCATTGGCTCGTATGATGTTGTCATAACGACGTCGGGTGTATCGGAAGGCGCGTAACGCATCTCAACCGATCCATCACCGACAGTAAGTGTCATGCGCTCGCCGTCCATGTTGAGTTCCGCCTCAAACCGGACGTCCGGTGTGACGACGCGCCTAAGTGCTGTACGCATGCTCAGCACGATCAGTCTGAGATTTCCCGGCCGGCGCAGCTCTTCATCGGGCTTGAACCGTCCGCCAAACATGGCCAACTCGAACAGCAGTACATCTGTCGAGGCGCCAAGCTCTGTGAGCGAGTAGAGAGTTAGTCCATGCTCGCCCGCGCGCTTCGCCACCAGCCCGTCCGCCATCAACTGCTGCAGACGATCGGTCAAAAGATTTGTCGCAATGCCTGTCAAACCGCTCTCAAGTTCGGAGAAGCGAGCGGGCCCGGCGTGCAGATCACGCAATATCAACAAGGTCCAGCGATCGCCGATATGGTCCAACGCGCGCGCGATCGGGCAAAGCAGTCTGTATCGGCGGGATCCGGTCATAAGCGCCATTCCTTCAAGAGCAAGACACTTTATTATATCAATTTATTACTTGATTATATAAAGTATACACGTCATATTGTCCCCTCTCGTTTGTCGCAGATGAATGAACACAAGTTTTCAACCAAATCAATGATCACAGAATCCAGTTTCCGGCCTGATACGGCCATCACCCTCGTTTGAAAGGAACCGAAAGATGAGCGCACTCATGATCGCCAATATCACCGTCAAGAATCCCGAAAAATTCCAGGAATACATCGCCAAAACGAGCAAGGTCGCCGCAACTTTCGGCGCCGAATTGGTGTATCGCGCGAAAGTGGACAAGGCGTTGAACGGTGACAGCTACGGTCACGGCCTCACCATCATCGTCAAATTCCCGAGTATCAAAAAAATCAATGAGTGGTACGGATCGGATGCCTATCAGCCGCTCAAGGCATTGCGCGAAGAAGGGGCCGACATGCAAATAACGAGTTACGAAGTTATGGAGTAGCTGGAGGTTTCTCTCGATGATGCCGATGCGATCAAAACCCTCTCCCTAAGGGGAGAGGGCTGGGGAAAGGGGGATTCGAAGCGCGCGTCGCGCGCTCGGCTCGCCCCTCCAACCCAACCCTTCCTCCCCGCTGGGGTGGAAGGGCTTGTTACCGTCGATGGCCCGGTTCGCGGGGCTAGTCGCCGCTAATCACCAATGATATCGAACACCCCTTGCAGTATGTCCGATGGCGACAGCGGGTCGCCTACTGCGCGATCCGGGACGGGCGCCGGGGCAGGTGCTGGCGCTCGCACGATGGGGCTCTCGCCTTGTTGCGGGGCGAGTCCTGTCGGTTCCGCAGCGTTTTTCTGTGGCGCCAGTCCGGTCGATTCCGAGCCGCCTGTTTGCGGCGCGAGCGCCGGTGCGGACTGTCCGGTTGGCGGCTGCGTGGTGGCGGGTTCGTCATCGTCGGGATCGCCGAATATGCCGCGCAGCAATGTGTCCTCGATCGAACCGGGCTCGGCTTTGGCGCCCTTGCGCAGTTTGGGCACGATCAGCTTGCCGATCGACGTTTTGGCAATGCGCTTTATCAGATAGGCCTGCATCTCCGAGATCAGAAGCTCGCGCGCCGGATTGTCGATGGCGCCGGTCAAGCGGACGCCCACTGGCGGGGCTTTGGGGTGCTCGGTGAGGTCAAACAGGGCGGTGAGATCGAGTTTCCAGGACGGCAAATCGGCGGTGCCGCGAATGTCTCCGCGTCCGCCATCGGCGAGGACAACGAGGTCATGGGTGGTCGCCAGACCGTTCCTCACCTGGATGGTGCCGTCGAGCGAATCGAGCCGGGTGGTGCCGCCCGAGAGACCGGAATCCGCCAAGCCGAGAAAATCGGCGGGATCGTTGAGATCGCCCAAGCGGTCACTGAGGACGCGGAGGTCCAACCCCTCGACCGTGCCGTTGTCGGCGTGCAATGTGGCGTCGCCTTGCAAGGCACGGACCAGATCGTATTCACTATAGCCTGCGCTGGTGAGGCGGCCGTCAACAGTGGCTCGCCCGGTGACGGCCTCGGTCTGCGCGGCCTCGCGCAGCGCTTGCGCCATGTCGATGCCGTCGAGCTTGAAAGCGAGGCTGGCTTGCGGCGGCTGGGCGTCGGCGATGCGGCCCTCGGCCTCCAACAGACCGTCGAAGATACGCCCGCGCAACGAATCGATCTTCAGCGCGCCGCCAGCGATACGGAGCTTTAATTCGGCCTGATCGAAGCGATAGCCGCCGGCTAGGATGGCTTCCGCCAGCAAGGATATGTCGGCCTCGACTTCGGCCAGCGGCGAAAGATCGAACGGCTCACGTGACCATTGTCCTACTTGGCGTTGCTCGGGCGCAGTTCCGCTTTGAGCAGTGGCGTTGGAATCGGATGTTGCCGCTACGCCGCCGCTGGATTCAGCCGCACCGGCTTGCTCGGGGCCGGCTGCGGCGCCGCCGATAAAGAGGCCGGCGTCGAGCAGGCCGGCTTGCAGAGCGGCGCGCAGGATCGGCACCGGGCCGCCCAACTTAACGTCCGCGGCGCCTGTTATACGGGTTTTGCCGATGGCGAGGCTTAAGTCGGAAATCGACGCCGTGTCGCCGTCGCCCGCCAGTTGGCCCGAAATGCGGACTGCGCCGACATCTTTGCCTTCGTAGGGGGTGCCGCTCAGCAGTTCGGCCAGGGTGGCGAAGCTGGAATTGGCGAGGTCGAATGCAAGGTCATATTGTCCGCCTTGTCCGTCGGTGGAAAAATCCGCGAGATTCCCGGCCACCTGCAAATGATTTCCGGCGGCGCGCGCCGAGAGGCTTATATCGAGCGCCTCTAAGGTGCCATCGAGGCCGCCGTCGAGAGCAAGCGCACCCAGCCGATGCGCCAATTTGGGCGGTGTCATATCAGCGGCGCGCAGCAGTTCCGCCGTGTCCGGCGCGCGCAGTTCCAGGCCCAAGTTGAGGACCGGGTTGTCGAGTGGCGTGGCGATGCTTCCGACCAGTGATAGTTCAGCCGGCCGGGTATCGAGCTGGGCATTAAAATTGATCGCGTCGCGCCCGCCGGAGAGGACGCCCGAGAGGCTCACGACGCCTAAATTGTCGGTGCTGAAGTTGGGCGTGATGCCGGCGACGCGAACCAAACCGAGAATCGATTCGGCTTTGGTTTCGAAGTTGAGTGTGACATCCGGTTCGCCGGCCGGGTCTCGTATCTCGCCATTTATCGCCAGTCTGGCGCCGGACAGATCGGATACTTCAAGGCGCTGAACACTGAGGATATTGTCTTTGAGAACGCTTTCGAGGGTGACGCCTGAGAGAATCGCGCCGCCATAACTGAGGCGGCCGACAGTCATTTTCAATGTGGCGTCCAGCGTATCGAGCAGGGCCAGCCCGCTGCCCTCCGACGCGGCGGACTGTGCGGACGCCTCGCCGCCGCCGCTTGCCGATTGCGCCGCTTTCTTGGAGCCCGCGTCCGGCGCGGTGTCACCCTGTTCGATGGTTGCGGCGGCAGTCAAATAGGCGTCAGCGTTGAGGCGGTCGAGGTGCAAATTGGCATCCAGGATGGCGGGCGCTCCAAGGGTGAAATTGGCGTAGCCCTGGAGGCGCGAAGCGTCGATGCGGAGATCGAGCGCGGACAGCTCACCGCCGGTTGCGTCGACGCTCAGGTCGGCGGTTAGGCTGAAACGCCGCAAACGGTCGGCCGGGAGGTCAGACGCATCGAGGAGGTCGAGCCAGGAAATAACCGCGCGGACATCGTCGGATGCCATATCCACCTGGCCGTCGAAGCGCGCACCGTCCTCGGACGGCGAAATTTGGCCGAACAGAGCAACATTGCTGCCGCCCGGCAATAACGCGGTGGCCTGTTGAATGGTGATGACACCTTCGTCCAGCGATAGAACGGCGTGCGCCTGTTGCACCACGCCGCCGAGATACCGCAGCGTTTGGACTTCGAGGTCAATTGAGGCGGCGAGATCGGTCGGCAGCATTGCCAGATAAACATCGATATCGGCTTCCGGGGCGGCGTCCTGTGGGCTGCCGGATTTGCTGCTGGCCGCTCCGGTTTCGCCAGTCGCTTGCTGTTTCGAATCCGTGGCGTCGCGATCCGTCGCGCCGTTCTCCGTGATTTTGTCGAGATCAAAGCGGTTTATATTGAGGGCCGCTTCGAGTCGAGCGGGCGTCCCGATCAGATAGGAAATGGCGCCGTTGGCCTGTGTCTCGCCGAGGCGAAATTGCAGGTCACTCAGGGTCAGGCCGGCCTCCGAAAGCGCGGCCTCGGCTTTCAGCGAGAAATTGTCAGAAGTGAGCGATTGCGCGCTGCCGACGCCCATCGCTTCGGCCAAAGCCGCCAGATTGGGCCCGGACGCGCGTAGAATTCCTGATCCGTCGCTGCCGGCGTCACGGGCGAATATCTTGCCCTCAAAACCGAGCTGCGCTAAACCATCGCCCAACTCGAATTTGAGCGAAACTGGCATATGTCCGTCTTCGCGCTTGCGTCCGCTGGCGATTTGAAATGATGTCTTGAGGCCGCGCACTTCCAGGCTGCCGTCGCCGCGAAACGGCCCGTCCAGAGATTTGGCGGAGAGCGTGCCGTTGAGGCGCTGGAAATATTCAACCGTATCGGCGGCGCTGTCGCGGTAGGCGATGGTGCCGTTTTGAATCGACACCGAATCCAGGCTTATAGCGGTTGCGTCTTCATCCGCGGCATCGCCCGACGTGCTACTGTCCCCCCCGGTGGCGCCGGTCTTGGCAGCGTCGCTGGGGTGCGGCGTAAAAATCCAATTTGACCGCCCGTCCGCCAAGCGCTCCAGCTCGATCACAGGATCGATCAGAGTGAGGCTGGAAACTTGAATGTCGCCGGATAGAAGTGGCCCCAGGGCCAGCCTCAGGTCGAGCGCCTGAAGGCGCGCCATATCGGCGCTTTTGGCGCCTTCCAAATTGGCTAAACGTGCATCGGAAATGCGTAATTTGGGGCTCGGCAGGAGAGCAATTTCGATATCTCCGTCGATCGACAATTGCCGGCCTGTCAGGGCTTCAATGCGTTCGGTAATTTCCGGCTTATAGCTGTTCCAGTCGATGAAGCTCGGCACCACGAACGCCGCGATGACCACCAGGACGATGAAGGCGATTACACCATAGAGAATTTTCATCGCAGCCGGTTCAGTTAGACCGCACCCGGCCCGGACGGCGCGGTGCGCGAAGCGTTGTTAACATCAGGATTCATTTGGGTTAGGCTACCCTACCAAGCCGGTTGGAGTGAAGCGCCCCAGAGTCAAAATACGATCACAGCACGGTCAAAACGACTCGTTAGCCAAGGGAAGTTAAAAGCGATGGCGGAGATAACGAATCTCAACCAATACCGCAAGCAGCGGAAAAAAGACGAAAAGCGCAAGGTCGGCGCCTCAAATAAAGGGCGTACGGGACGCACAAAGATGGCGCGCTTCGCGGAGAAAATCAGCGCCGAGCGGCGCGATCTGGAACTGGACGGAAAAAAATTCATCGACCGCGCCCGTTTCAAAGACAAAGACACGGAGTGAACCCTGCCGGGGCGCAGCGCAATCGCCGCCTAGTTTAGATAATTGTCGAAATGCCGCCGGATGCCTTGCTCTTGGCTGGTGTTAAAATCGTTCATCACGGCGATCGTCAGATCGTTATAAATTTGATCCCGCTCGTTAAGTGAAACATTCTCGGGTGTGGTCCGCGAACGCGTCGCCTCGGTGGATGTAAACGCCAGAACCACGCCATTCTCATCGCTGATTTCGATCCTGACCTGCAAGCGGGCATCGACCCGCTCGGCCTGTTCGGTGGTGAACAGGCCCTCCAAATCCTTGTTGGTCTCTAATTCCTCGGCAGTCGCGCTGGCGTCCTCGATAATGACATGCATGACGTTGGACCCGCCTTCCGCTTTCAAACGGTCGTCGCTCCAACGGCTGAGCGCGGCGGAGATCGGCGTCGGAAAGAGATGTTCGACGTTGGGTGGGCGCAACGGCGAGAGATAGGTCTCAATAATTTCTATGCGTCCTACTTTGAAACTCAGCGCCGGCAGATGCTTGAAAGAAAGCTCCGGGACGTCCGGACGCGTCACCGTGGTCTCGCAGGCGCCCAAGGCGCCGACAGCGATCACGGCGATCGCAAAGATCCATGTTTTTGTTTTAAACAGCCGCCCTATCATGGTCGGTCTCTCCTTATGAGCGGTCTTACCGCTTCTCCGTCCCTGTTTGGGGTTACGCTGCATATATGGCGTCAAGTTCGATATCACCAAAGGATTCGGACTTATTGCAGAACTGGCAGGTTACTACCACCCGGCCATCGATCTTTAATCCTTTGATCTCAGTCTCAGGCAGCCCCTTCAGGGTGTTTTCGACGCGGTCGCGCGAACAGCGGCAGCCAAAGGCCAGCGGGCGCGGTGCATGAACGCGCACTGATTCTTCGTGAAACAGGCGGAACAGTAAGGCATCGGAGCCGATTGCAGGATCCAGGAGTTCGTCCGGTGTCACGCTACTCATGAGGATCACGGCGCGGCGCCAATCCTCGTTCGCCTCTTGGTCTTCGAGGCCGGCGCCCGGCGTGTCGGGCAGGTCATCGCGCCCGAGCGGCCGGTCATGTCCGCCGTCGCCCGGTTCGTGCTGGAGCATGAGTGCGCCGGCGCGCCACATGCCGGCGACGCGCCCGGCAGTGAGCTGAGTTGCGGTCGCGATTTGTTCGGATTGGCGGAAATAATTATGCGCGCACTCGCTGAGACTCGCGCCCTCGAGCGCCACGATGCCCTGGTAGCGTTCTGTATCCGGCCCCTGATCGACGGTGAAAGCGAGATGGCCGGCGCCGAGCAGGCGGGGAACAGAGCCTTCTTCTCCGTCGGCCAGCGCGGCGGCGACTGCATCGGGGTCAAAATCGGCGTAACCGCGCAGCGTGCCGTCGCTGGTGACATCGGCGACCGTCATACTGAGCGGCCCGTCGCCGCGTGTCTGCACAGTGAGTACGCCGTCATATTTGATCGTGCTTGCCAGGAGCGTGCTGAGCGCAATCAACTCGCCAAGCAAACGCGACACCGGGTCGGGATAATCATGCTGCACCAACACAGTGTTGAGCGCGTCGCCCAGGCGTACCTGGCGGCCGCGCACCCCGGCTTTGTCGAGCCGAAACGTGCGGACAAAGTCATCAGCGGCGACCTCAGGTGCGACCTCAGGTGCGACCTCAGGTGCGACTGTGGGTCCGACTATGGGGGCGGCCGTGGTGGCAATGGTTGGGGCGGTGGTTTTAGTCATGTATCCCCGGCCAGGCACCAAAGCAGAATCGCCTCCTGTGCATGAAGGCGATTTTCCGCCTCGTCAAAGACCAGC
>Ga0114993_10006190_pt1 | contig 11344 bp, 14 predicted proteins | sample ArcticOcean_MG_C_FD_87042 | JGI IMG/M metagenome (GOLD analysis project Ga0114993, IMG submission 87042) | Marine microbial communities from western Arctic Ocean - ArcticOcean_MG_CB2_150 | ecosystem: Environmental > Aquatic > Marine > Oceanic | place: Arctic Ocean: Canada Basin | collected...
AAAAAAGTTATATCAAGAAAAATAAAATAACCATTAAAATTAAGCGAATACTCTTTTGGAACTAAAAAAATATTTACAGTATTCAAAACTTGATTCAGGCCTAAGCTCTGTTCTACTGGCAATTGCTCAAGGTTCAATTTTAATTCAAAAAAAAATTTCCAGACTAAGTTTAGAAGGCCTTGAAGGTTCCACTGGAACAAAAAACATTCAAAATGAAGACGTTAAAAAATTAGATATCTTAGCTAATGACATATTCTTAGAAAAATTCAAAGAATCAAAAAATGTAGCTATGGTAGGTTGTGAAGAGTTAGAAAAACCTAAAATTATTCAAAATCCTATTTCCAAATTTTTAATTAATATGGATCCTTTAGATGGATCTAGCAATATAGATGTTGGAGTTAACATAGGTTCTATTTTCGGAATTTGGAATGGAAACAAAGATTATTCTCTAAACGAAAATTCTCTATTAAAACCTGGAAGAGAACAGATAGCTTCCGCATATGTTGTATACGGTTCATGTACGTTGATGGTGATAGCTTCAAAAAAAGGAGTGCAATGTTTTACTCTAGATACCCTCAATGACCTTTTTATTCTGTCTAAAGACAATATTCACGTCCCTGAAAAATGTAAATATTACAGCGTAAATTATGGAAATTTTGAATACTTTTCTTCTGATTTACAAAAGTCCCTAATTAATCTGCAAAAAACATATTCTCTTAGATACATAGGTTCCCTAGTAGCAGACTTCCATAGAAACTTACTTGAAGGGGGAGTGTTTTTATATCCAAAAGACAACAAAAATCCTAACGGCAAATTACGATTAATGTACGAAGCAAATCCTTTATCTTATATAGTGGAAAAAGCTGGAGGAATAGGCACAACTGGAAAGAAAAATATATTAGATATACGGCCATCAACGCTACATGAAAGAGTTCCATTAATTATCGGCAATTCAAATGTGATTGAAAATATCTTTGTGTAGTGAGAAGATAAATTACCAACCGCTTTAGAAAGGAATTTCCAGAATGGATGTAAAAAGCCTCTCCGAAACAGCAAAATCCTTAGTGGCACCAAAAAAAGGGATTTTAGCTGCAGACGAAAGTTCCAATACAATTAAAAAAAGATTCGATTCAATAAATGTAGAATCAACTGAGTCAAATCGCAGATCATACAGAGAAATGTTATTTAAAACTGAAGGTATCTCCGAATTTATTAGTGGAGTAATACTTTTCGATGAAACTATAAGGCAAAACAGTTCAGACGGAGAGCCTTTAGTATCTATTTTAAGCAAACAAGGAATCCTATCTGGAATAAAAATAGATACTGGAGCTAAACCTTTATCAGGTACAAAAAACGAAAGTATTACTGAAGGTTTAGATGGATTAAGAGAGCGTCTGAAAGAATACTATGAATTAGGCGCAAAATTTACAAAATGGAGAGCGGTAATCAACATAGGTAGTAATGAACCCTCTGATTATGCAATCAAGACTAACGCTCACGCATTAGCCAGGTTTGCTTCATTGAGTCAAGAAGCCAACTTAGTTCCCATTATCGAACCAGAGGTATTAATGGACGGATCGCATTCCATCGAAAAATGTTACGAAGTTACTAATATAGTATTACGTGAAGTCTACTATGAATTATATAATCAAAAAATACAACTTGAAGGCACTTTATTAAAACCAAATATGGTTATACCCGGAAAAGATTCAAATGGCTCATCTAATCCAATGGAAATTGCTAAATACACAATAAAATGTCTGATGGCTTGCGTTCCTGCATCAGTTCCTGGCATAGTATTCCTATCAGGTGGGCAGAGCGATTATGCTGCAACAATAAATCTGCATCATATCAACTTAATTGCAAAGAAAATACAAACTCCATGGGAATTAAGTTTTTCATACGGTAGAGGTTTACAAAGTGAACCTCTGAAAACATGGCTAGGTAATAAGGAAAATATTTCACTCGCTCAAAAAGCATTCCATTCTAGAGCTAAAGACACAAGTGCCGCTAGAAATAGTTCTTTCATAGATAAAAAGATATATTACTAACACACAAATGCTACAAAAACTTCTAATAGCAACAACAAATATACATAAAATCCAAGAATTTACTTCTATATTTGTGAATCTACCATATTTAATTACTAATCCTAAAATTGAAAAAATAAACTTAAAAGTGAATGAAAATGGAATTTCATTTCCTGAGAATGCATTAATTAAAGCAAAGGCATATTGTAAATCTTCTCAAATGATTTCAATGGCAGATGATTCTGGATTAGAAATTGATGCACTAGACGGTCACCCTGGAATTTTTTCAGCTAGATATGGAGGAATAACACTAAATGACCAAGATAGAGTAAAATTAGTCCTTAAGCAAATCTCTGAAATTCCAAAAGAAAAACGACAGGCAAGATTTCGATGTGCTATAGCAGTAGCTTGGCCTAACGGCAAAACACTTATTCAAGAAGGAACCCTGGAAGGTATAATTGAATTTACCCCAAAAGGTTGTAATGGGTTTGGATATGACCCTATATTATACTTACCAAAATATAATAAAACTGTTGCTCAATTAGATTTAAAGCAAAAAAATAATATTAGCCATAGAGCAACCGCAGCTAAAAAGATTTTGAAACATCTAAATAGCTGATAAAATTTAAGTTCACATCTAAATTAGAAAAATATTTTATACAAATGAAAAGCAAATCTACAATTACCGATAAATTATCTAGGCCTATCAAGGATCTGAGAATATCTGTTACAGACAGATGTAATTTTCGATGTACGTATTGTATGCCAGAACAAATTTATGGACATAGATATAAATTTATCGACAAATCCTCTCTGCTAACGTTTCAAGAAATAATCACTATAACCGAAATATTAGTGGAAATGGGAGTGCAAAAAATTCGCTTGACAGGAGGAGAGCCATTACTAAGGAATAAAATCGAAGATCTAATTTCTCCCTTAGCTAACATCGCGGGAATAAAAGAATTAACACTCACAACAAATGGATATTTATTACCAAGCAAAGCCCAAAAGTTAAAAAATTCTGGAATAAATCGTATAACTGTTAGTTTAGATAGTTTAGATAACGAAATTTTCAAAAAAATTAATGGAAGAAATGTGAATGTGTCAAAAGTATTGACAGGAATAGAAGCTGCTGAAAAAGCAGGATTCAGCCCTATCAAAATCAATTGCGTCGTTGAAAGAGGGATCAATGAAAATTCTATTCTTGAAATGGCTGAATATTTCAGAGAAAAAGGTCATATTTTAAGATTTATTGAATTTATGGATGTAGGAACACTAAATCAATGGAATTTAGATAAAGTGGTCCCGGCTAAAGAAATTGTAGAAATCATTAATTCCAAAATACCTATAGAACCAACAAACCCCACATACTTTGGGGAAGTAGCATCGAGATACAAATACAAAGACGGTTCTGGAGAAATTGGAATTATAGCTTCTGTAACACAGCCTTTTTGTGGTAACTGCACACGACTCAGATTATCACCAGAAGGCAATCTATACACTTGCTTATTTAGTAATACTGGAACTGATGTCAAGAAATTATTACGATCAAACAACAACAAAAAAGAATTAAAATCATTAATTAAAAAAACATGGTTATCTAGAGAAGATAAATACTCTATTGATCGATCTAGTAAACCCAACAAATCAACGAAAAAAGTTGAAATGTATCATATCGGAGGCTAACAAACTACTTAGGGTTACAAATTTCACATTCACAAAGTTTTTTTAAAATTTCAAATGGGAAAATACCTGTAAAATGTCCGTCACTCCAAAGAAATTGCACAGCATATTTTCCTACTAACAAATAATCTTCTGCAACAATATTAGCCTCCACAATATAAGGATCAAGAAGAGGTTTCCCTGTCCATTCCTCAATACATTCAGCACAAGCACAATTTAACCTAAGAGATCTGGCCAAATATTTGCCCAAATGACCATCTTCAAAGCTGACAAATATCTTTTCCCCATTAATATTTATTTTTGATGTATTACTCATATCTATAAATTATCTATAAATCTCCAATAAAATTAAAAACAAAACATTACCTCTGGAAATTTTTGATGAATTCAATTATTTGATTGATATTACTTCCTGGACCAAGGATTAATTCCACCCCCATATCTTCTAGTATTACTCTATCTCTATCTGGAATAATTCCACCAGCAATCACAACAATGTTTCTTGCATTCCTTTTGGATAACTCATCAAAAATCTTAGGGAATAAATCCAAATGTGAACCAGAAAGAATACTTATACCAATAATATCAATTTTTTTATCAATTGCAATTTCAACTATAGATTTCGGAGTATTACGTATTCCTGTATAAAAAACATCAATTCCAGCATCTTTTAAAGCTCTTAATATAACCTTAACGCCTCTGTCATGACCGTCCAACCCAACTTTACTCAATAACATTCTTGGAGATTGCAAAATTTAATTTCTCCTAATACTGTCAGAATCTACCAATTCCATTAATACTCCACCCATAGATTTAGGATGAATAAAAGCTATGTCTCCCACTAATCCCTTCTTTGGAATTTTATCTACTAAATTTATTCCTTTTAAATCCAACTTTGTTAAAACATTTCCCAAATCAGAAACCTCCAAACACAAATGGTGTAATCCATATCCCTTTTTATCGATGAATTTAGTAACAGAACTATCTGAATTCACTGGTTGAATAAATTCAAGTTTGCAATCACCAATATCGATTACAGCAGCAAATACTTCTTGTTCTTCTATTCTATGAATTTCAACTAAATCAGAACTAAAAATTTCAGAATAAAATTTTATTGTCTTATTAATATCTTCTACAGTTATACCAATATGATTTACATTTCTTGCAAAGCATACAGGCGAAGCATTGTGGGTATTCAAGTTTTTATCAGACATACGACCTCTTAATTGAAGATTTTAATTGAAATCAAAATATATATTAAAATTATATCTAGAATATTAAACATATTCTCCAAAATTATTTCTTAACACCTCTGAAATTTCACCCAAAGTTGCATAACTTTTCACACATTCGATCAAAAATGGCATTACATTTTGATTGTTTTTGACGGCGAAATCCAAATCTTCTAAAGTTTTTTTTACCAAATTACTATCTCTATCTATTTTAATTTTTTCAAGTCTATCAATTTGCCGAATATTATCTTCAATATTAATTTGATCTTTCTGGATTTCATAATTGTTTGAAGAATCATATTTATTAACGCCCACAATTACTTTCTTTCCAGATTCAACCTCCAGCTGATGTAAATATGCACTACTTTCAATTTCCTTAGACTGAAAATTATTTCTTATAGCGTTTATAGCACCTCCTAAATGTTCGACTTTGTCAATGTACTCAAAAGCTTCTTTCTCTAATTGATTAGTTTTTGACTCTATAAAATAAGATCCTCCAAGTGGATCTACCACATCAATGACTCCCGACTCATGGGCAATAATTTGTTGAGTTCTCAAAGAAATTTCTACAGATTCCTCCGTAGGTAAAGCCAATGCTTCATCTTTGGAATTAACATGTAGAGATTGAGTTCCTCCTAAAACGGCTGCTAATGCCTGTATAGTAGTCCGAACTATATTATTGTCTGGTTGTTGAGCAGTCAAAGTAACACCTGCTGTTTGACAATGAAATCTCATGCTCCAAGACTTAGGATTTTTTGCGCCAAACCTATTTTTCATAATTTTAGCCCATATTCTCCTAGCAGCACGAAATTTACATATTTCTTCAAAAAAATCGTTTTGACACGCAAAGAAAAAAGAAAGCCTTGGGGCAAAATCATCTATCTCCAACCCAGTATCTATTGCTGATCTGACATAAGAAATAGCATTAGAAAATGTAAATCCTAACTCCTGAGAAGCAGTTGCCCCTGCTTCTCTCATATGATATCCCCCTATACTTATACTATTCCATAAAGGCATGTTTTCACTACAATATTCAAAAATATCTGTGGTAATTTTCATTGCTGCTTTTGGAGGGAAAATATATGTGCCTCTAGCTATATATTCCTTCAATATATCATTTTGCAAAGTGCCTCTTAAATTACTTTTTTTAATACCTTTTTTCTCGGCCACAGCAATATACATAGCAAGCAATATAGATGCAGTTGAATTAATTGTCATAGAAATACTAATTTGATCAAGTGGAATTTGTTCTAATAATATTTCCATATCAATCAAACTGCAGATTGGCACACCTGCACGACCAATTTCGCCAAACGCCAACTCATGATCTGAGTCATAACCAGTCTGAGTAGGCAAATCGAATGCAACACTTAAACCCGTCTGACCTTGCTTCAGAAGATGTATATACCTTTGATTAGATTTTTCCGGAGAAGCAAATCCGGAATATTGCCTCATGGTCCAAAATCGTCCTTGATACATATTGTCCCGAATGCCTCGAGTGAACGGATATTGACCAGGCAACCCCAAATCTTTTTCGTAATTAAAATCCTTAATATCATCTTCCGTATACAACAAGCCTTCCAACGATTTAAGATTAAAAGCCTTATCTAATCTTTTATCTATCTGATCATTTTCTTTTGATTTCATTATTTGTCCAAATTTTCAAATAAAATATTAAGCTTTCCAAATTTTCAATGAGACTTTTAATTCATTCGCAATGTCTTGAAAATACATATTTAAAACTTCTGATTTTGAAGAATTAAATTTAGAAATTAATTTTAATATTGGGTTTAGCATTTTGCCCTGCTCAGACACAGTAAGTGTCGAAACTTCACCAACTTCAGCAAAATCATAAATCCAAATAATTTCCCCATCCTGATTTTCATTTATCAATCTTCTAACTAACCTTCTCATAGGAGAATATTCTGACGTTTCAATTTTCATCACTTGACCATTTGAATTGAATTCTTTCCAAATATTCCTACCTGATATATCAGAGAGTTTTTCAACTCTAATGATAGCTGTCCTCCAAGCAGCTTGATTAGCAGAATCAGTAACTAAATCCCAAAGTTTTTTTAAATCGCAATTGTAATACGCCATCGAAGACGCTTCATACTGCTCAGACACTAATTTAGAAACAATCATAATGATGAAAACAGTTATCAAAATCAGAATAACAATCAAACTAATAAACCACATATTAATTAGTCTCCATTTATAATCAACTCACTTGTAGGTTTAAAGTGCACATACAAATAATACTACAAAATCGGATTAAGTGTTCAGAAATTACTGATAAATAAAAAATATAATACATCTTAAAATAAAATATCAAAAATAAAATAACAAATAGAGTTTTTTATAGTAAACTCTGTACATAGATTTCAAAAAATTTAAAGGATTCACATTGACTGACCGCGTTGTATCTGGAATTCAACAAACAAATGACAGTCATATAGACTACAGTTTAAGACCTAAATCTTTAAAAGATTACATAGGTCAAACTAAAATAGTCGAGAATTTAAAAATATCTATTTCTGCAGCAAAACAACGTAAAGAAACTTTAGATCACACATTGCTATACGGACCTCCAGGTCTAGGAAAAACAACACTATCAACAATCTTAGCAAATGAGATGGAATCTCCAATAAAAATAACTTCCGGACCAGCTATAGAAAGAGCTGGAGACATGGTTTCTATTTTAACGAGGTTGCAAAAAGGAGAGATTTTATTCATAGACGAAATTCATAGACTTAATAGGACAGTAGAAGAAATTCTTTACAGTGCTATGGAAGACTTCGTAGTTTCATGGATGATTGATAAAGGGCTCAAGGCCAGAAGTATGAATCTTCCAATTCAACCATTCACGCTTGTTGGTGCTACCACTAGATACGGAATGGTTAGCTCGCCTTTAAGAGACAGATTTGGATCTGTATTTCGACTAAATTTCTATGACAATAAATCAATGGAAATGATTGTTAAAAGATCTGTTTTTATCACTAATATCGAAACAGATATTGAAGGAATAAATGAAATTGCTAAAAGGTCCCGAGGAACACCTAGAATAGCAAATCGTCTCCTTAGGCGAGTTAGAGATTATGCACAGGTCAAGGCTGACAATAAAATCACAGGAATTATTGCTCGAGAAGCGTTAACTCAACTTGAAGTAGATGAAATTGGCTTAGATAATAATGACCATTTATTACTAATGTCAATTATTGACAAATTTAAAGGTGGCCCAGTTGGAATAGACACTTTAGCTACTTCGATTAGTGAAGAATCAGAAACAATAGAAGATGTATATGAACCATATCTAATTCAAATAGGATTTTTGGAAAGAACTAAAAAGGGACGACTTCTAACTGAACGTGCATATAAACATCTAAATCTTAAATTCCCTAAAAAAAATTCAACTGACCAAGCCTCCTTATTTTGAGTAAATTACACAGTAAAAAATCAGATGATATTTTTATTTCAATAATTGTTCCTGTCTTCAATGAAGAAAAAATTCTTGGGCAAACAATCAAAAAAATTGTTGCATACTTAAGCCAACAAATTTACACCTGGGAATTGGTAATAGTAGATGATGGCAGTACAGATAATACTGTAAAAATTGCAAAATATAAAAAAGGAAAGTCTGATCAAAGCCACATTAAAATCATAGAACTTCCACATGCTGGCAAAGGTTGGGCTATAAAAAATGGCATGCTGAAATCTAGAGGTTCTCTAAAATTTATGTGTGATGCAGATCTTTCTATGCCAATTGAAAATCTGGAAAATTTCATAGAAAATTTTGATTCTACAGTAGAAATTGTTATAGGGTCCAGAGAACTGAAAGATTCTCAAAGACATGGTGAATCAATTTTTCGACAAATTAGATCGAAAATCTTTAATAGAATTGTTAGGACACTACTTCCAATACCATTTAAAGACACTCAGTGCGGATTCAAGTGTTTCAAAAAAGATGTATCAGAAAAATTATTTAATTTACAACAATTAGAAGGTTTTACCTTTGATGTAGAAATATTATACCTAGCTAAAAAACATGAAATCAAAACAATTGAAATTCCAATAATTTGGGAACACAAAAACCAAAGTCAAATTAACTCCATTAGAGATTCATTCAAAATGCTCAGAGATATTTTTAAGATCAAAATCATACATAAAAATACTTAAACAGGCCAAGGTAACGATTAATCTTATCCTTTAATATCTATCTTCTTGGACCTATAGGACAAACCCCATTTATTGAATAAATCTTCTATTTCAGGATCAGTTATTTTCAACAAATCACTAAAAAATCCTTCCAAAGCATGAGCATGAAATGATGACTCAGCACAAACCCAAGAAGCTTCACTTGGAATGATATACAAAACCCCCTCCCTATGATCACACTTCAATTCAAACCTCTTAGACTGATTACCATGTTCTATAGAAAAAGCACATTCATTCATTTTTATTCCATTCTTTCAGCTATATTATTTATATTTGATGTAGACTAAATTTAACATATTCATTGAAAGTAATAAAACAAATTTTGAAAACTGCAATACAAAATATATAGGCTTTGATACATTTTTATGACCTTCGATAACCAAAATAAACACTGGTCCCTTCTAGATTCCATACTTGCGACTATATCAATAGTTTTGAGCAGCTTATTTCTTAATAATATATTTTTAATTTCAGCCAGCCCAAATATATTTTCGAAAATTTTCCAAGAATTACATTTCCCAATTTTAATACTAATATTCACTTGGGTTTTCTCAATTAAAAAATACCGAATTCCTCTAAAATTTCTTGGTATTCAGAAAACTGAAAAAAAATTTATTTTATTTTCAGTTCTGATTGTAATAATCAATTTACTATTCACTGGCTCTTATAATCTAATTTTGAATTCAATTTCTATTGATTTTAATGAAATCAATTATCCTAATTCTTCAATAACAGAAAAATATCTATATTTAACTTTAATAGCCAAAATTGCATTTGCCCCATTTGCTGAAGAAATCTTTTTTAGAGGATTTGTGCTTGTCTCGATTAAAAAGCACCTTAATACTTTAAATTCTATAATGATCACTTCTGTTGTTTTTGCTTTATTTCATTTTAATTATTACAATGAATCAAAATTATTGTTATTTATGCCAGTATTTTTTTTCTCAAGTATGTTATTTTCATTCGTATATATAAAATCAAAATCAATTTGGCCATCTTTTATTTCACATTCTTCGTATAATTCTATTTCTCTAATATTTAGATTAATCAAATAAAATTAAGGATTTAAATTTCATTTTAACTAACAGGATAGACCAAATAATTAAAGAATCAAAGAAATCTTCGAAAATAATTATGTCTTCTTTTATCACTGTAGGCTTCCCTTCTGAGAATGTATCTATAGATATTGCATCAAAACTTCTAAAAAATGAAGTGGATATGATTGAATTAGGAATACCCTTTAGTGACCCAATTGCCGAAGGTCCAACAATTCAAAAAACTAGCCAAATAGCACTCTCTCAAGGAATCACGCTTGATTCATGTATTAAAGCCGCTAAAAAAGTGAGAATCTCCAATAATAAATCTCCAATAATTTTGATGGGATATTTTAATCCAATCTTGAAATATGGCCTTAATAATTTCGTGAAAAAATCATCAGACTCCGGAGTAGATGGAATTATCATTCCTGACTTACCTGTAGAAGAATCTGGTCAAATTAGAATTATTTGCAATAAATATAGAATTCATTTGATTCCATTAATAGCTCCTACAAGTACTCCTGAGAGAATAAATAAAATTTGCAAACATGCCAAGGGGTTTATTTATTGTGTAAGTGTAAAAGGAGTAACCGGAGCAAGAAAAAAGTTAGATTATAAAGGTTTAGAATCATTTGTAAGCCAAATTAGAAAAAAAACTAAACTCCCTATATTAATTGGTTTCGGAATTTCAACATCTGATCAAATTGAAAAAATTGGTAAATTTGCTGACGGAGTAATAGTAGGGAGTAGTTTGTTAAATTCAATTATGGACTGTGAAGAAACTGAAGTTGTTGACAAAGCCATCAACTTTATTAAATCTCTCAAAACTGAAATTTCATAACCATCTTAAAGCCAAATAAAATAAATCAATTTCAACCTGTTATAATTTAATCTACAATCAAAACCCATATAAACTATAAATTACTAACTAAACATTTATGAACCAATTAAGAGGAATCAGAGGGGCAACAACTTCAGACGGAAATTCCAAATCTGAAATTGAAGAAGCCACATTAGAGCTGCTTCAAGCATGCATAAGTGCAAGCGATATCGAAGTAGAAAATATTGCTGCAGCAATATTTTCAATTTCACCAGATATTACAAAGTATAATCCGGCGACCGTAGCAAGAAGAAAATTGGATTGGGA
>Ga0114993_10006192_pt1 | contig 11340 bp, 11 predicted proteins | sample ArcticOcean_MG_C_FD_87042 | JGI IMG/M metagenome (GOLD analysis project Ga0114993, IMG submission 87042) | Marine microbial communities from western Arctic Ocean - ArcticOcean_MG_CB2_150 | ecosystem: Environmental > Aquatic > Marine > Oceanic | place: Arctic Ocean: Canada Basin | collected...
AAAACAGGCGAAAAAAGATAAAAGTACAAATAAAGACGAATCCCCCGAAGAATTCGCTAACACCCGGACCACGCGCAGTTAATCCCGGCGTCCCGGCATGGTCTGTTCCAGCAACGCCCGCTGGCGTTCCCAGTCCTCTTCGTCCTCTTCGGAGATGCTGGTTTCTCCCGTGTAACGGAATTTTTCCAACTCCGGCGCATATTCCAGATTTTTTAGCAGGACGACATTTTCATCCCACAGAGGCTGGTATTTTTCCGCCGGCGCGTCGGTGCGGATAACCCGGTTCGAGCGGATCAGCGGATCGCGGAACAGAACGTCGAGGCTTTCGGCGAACCCGCGTTGGCGCAACACGTCTTTGACCCCGTCGGATTCCATTCCGGCGTTTTTCAGAAGCACGGAGATCAACTCCTGGCGCAACTGGTCCAGCCGTCCTTCGGCAAAGCTGAAATTGCCCAGGGTTTCCTCGATTCCATCGAAGATGTCCGGATGGTTAATGAGGATCGCCAGCAACACCTGCTGGGCGCGTTTTTGGGCATTGGGGGCTGTGTTTGCCAAACCGTCAACGCCCGGCCCGTCGCCGAGCGCCATGGACGGCGTCCAGTTGGAATCCCGTCCGGCACGGGTATTTTTACCTCGGTTTTTAGCCCCGGCCCAGAGTCGGTCGTTGAACAGTGACAAGAAATGTGACCGGAGCGTGGAATCGGTGAGTTGCAGGGCATGATCCTTCAAGCGCTTTTGCAGGGCGGCCCGTTGTTCCGGGGTTTTTGGCACACGGCCACCGGTTTCCATGCGCCACAATACTTCCGACAACGGCAGTGCGCTCTGGATCACCTTGGTCATGGCGTCCGCGCCGCTAGTTTTGATCAGGCTGTCCGGGTCCTCGCCGTCGGGCAAAAGGGCAAAGCGCAGGCCGTAACCCGACGCCAGCAACGGCAACGCGCGCTCGGCCGCGCGGGCGGCGGCTTTCTGGCCGGCGGCGTCGCCGTCGAAACACAACACCGGTTCGGGTACGATCTTCCATAAAATCCTTATTTGATCTTCGGTCAGCGCCGTGCCCAAGGGGGCGACGGCGTTCTCAAACCCGGCCTGATTAAGCGCGATGACGTCCGTGTAGCCCTCGGTGACGATGATGGAACCGGTCTTGCGCGCCGGCCCGCTGGCCATTTTCTGCCCGTACAAGACGCGGCCTTTGTGAAACAGCGAGGTTTCCGGAGAATTCAGATACTTAGGTTCGCCGTCGCCCAAAATCCGCCCGCCGAAAGCGATGACCCGGTCCCGGGTGTCGGTTATGGGAAACATCACGCGGCCGCGAAAGCGGTCGTAGGAATCTCTCGATTGATCGTCGGGCTGAATGATCAACCCGGCAGCGATCATGCGGCCTTCGTCGATGCCGTCCCGGCCAAGGGCGCCCTTCAACGCATTGCGGTCATCCGGTGCGAAGCCCAACTGGAAGCGTTTGATGGTGTCGTCGGTGAGGCCCCGGCCTTTGAGATAGTCGAGCGCGTGTTTGCCACTCGGCTGGTAGAGCTGGTGCTCGAAAAACTGCGCCGCCGCCTCAGTAACGTCGTAAAGGGTTTGGCGTTGTTTCTGGCGTTCGCGTTCTTCGGGGGAGTCTTGAGGAATCTCCATGCCGGCCTCTCCGGCTAGTTTTTCCACCGCCTCCGGAAAACTGAGGCCCTCGGTCTGCATGACGAAATCGAAGACGCTGCCGTGTTCGCCGCAGCCGAAGCAGTGGTAGAAGCCTTTTTCCTCATTGACCGTAAAGGACGGCGTCTTTTCCTTGTGGAACGGGCACAGGCCCATATGTTCGCGCCCCTTGCGGGTCAGCTTGACGCGCCTGGCGATGACATCGGCCAGTCCGGCCCGGCCACGCAAGTCTTCGAGGAATTGATCGGAAAAAGCCATATGCTATCCCACAAAAAGGCTTCGGCACTGCACCGAATCGCACCATTTTACTGTTTTTGAGAGAAGAAAGGGGCAGGAGTTATTCAGGTGATTCAGAAAGAACTCACAGCCGCCGACCGCAGGTCTAGCCCAGCCGTTCCTTGACCAGGGCGCTGGCTTTGGAGAAATCCATGCTGCCGGCGTGATTTTCCTTCAATGCCGCCATCACGCGGCCCATGTCCCTGAGGCTGGCGGCTTCCGATTCGGTAATAATGGCGTCGATGACGGATGCCATTTTGTCCGCGCCCATCTGTTCGGGCAGGAATTCCTCGATAACGGCGATTTCCTCGGCTTCCTGCTGGGCCAGTTCCATGCGCCCGCCTTTTTCATAAAGGGCGATGGATTCGCGGCGCTGCTTGATCATGGATTGCAGCATGCCAAGCACTTCGTCATCAGAAATGGTGGCCCTGTTGCCCTTGGAGCGCGCCGCAATGTCGCGGTCCTTCAGGGCCGCAAGGATCAGCCGTAGCGTGGCGGTAGATTTCGCGTCCTTGCTCTTCATCGCCGTCTTGAAGGCATCGGTGAGACGCGTGCGCAGCATGGCAGGCCCTTGAGTAGTTTTGTCAAGAAACGAAAAAAGTAGCGAAAAACGGCGCAAAAAGCAAGCGGCAGTTTGAAAATAAGTCATTGAAAAATAAGGGACTTTCAGGAATTTGGAGTCTTGACCTGAGCCAGTGGATTGCTTATGAAGGGCCAGCCTAAGCAACGCCGACCCAGGCCCCGCCCATGACAGACGTTAAATCCCCCGTTATCCCGGCCGGAACCGAGTTCCGGGGGGACGGATTCTCTCGCGCCGCCGACGCCGCCCTGGTGCTGGCGTCGGGCGAAGTATTCTGGGGCCGGGGCGCAGGGGCCACCGGCCAGGCGGTCGGCGAGGTCTGTTTCAACACCTCTATCACGGGGTATCAGGAAATCCTAACCGATCCCAGCTACGCCGGGCAGATTATCACCTTCACCTTCCCCCACATCGGCAACGTCGGCGCCAATTCTGAAGATTTGGAAACAACAACCCCCGCCGCCCGCGGCTGCGTGCTCCGGGCCGATATCACCGATCCGGCCAGTTGGCGCTCGGCTGGGCATCTGGACGCCTGGCTTAAATCCATGAATCTGGTCGCCGTCACCGGCATCGATACCCGCCGCCTGACGCGGCTAATAAGGGACTCCGGCGCGCCGACCGGCGTGATAGTTCGCGGGGCAGAGGGCGAGGCTCTTGATATCGACGCCGCCCTGACCAAAGCCGCCGGCTGGCCGGGGCTGGAAGGCATGGACCTGGCGAAAGAGGGCTCCTGCGCCCAGACCTATACCTGGGACGAGACCGAATGGACGCTGGAGAGCGGTTTCGGCAAACAGGACAAGCCCAAATTCCACGTCGTCGCCGTCGATTACGGGGTCAAGCGCAACATCCTGCGCTGTCTGGCGTCCACCGGCTGCCGGGTCACTGTGGTGCCGGCGACGGCCACGGCGGACGACATATTGGGCCACAAGCCCGACGGCGTGTTCCTGTCCAACGGCCCCGGCGACCCGGCGGCGACGGGCACCTACGCCGTCCCGGCGATCAGGGGCGTTCTGGAAACCGGCCTGCCGGTGTTCGGCATCTGCCTGGGCCACCAGATTCTGTCGCTGGCCTTGGGTTGCAAGACGTCGAAAATGCACTTGGGCCACCGCGGCGCCAACCAGCCGGTTAAAGATCTGGAGACCGGCCGGGTCGAAATCACCAGCCAGAACCACGGCTTCGTCGTCGAGCGCGACAGCTTGCCCAAAGGCGTCACCGAAACCCACACATCCCTGTTCGACGGTTCCCTGGAAGGCCTCAAGCTCGACGGCAAACCGGTCTTCTCCGTGCAATACCACCCCGAGGCGTCGCCTGGTCCGCAGGACAGCCACTACCTGTTCGAGCGGTTCGTGGCGATGATGGAGGAGGCGGCCCCATGAGCAAATTCAAGCAAATCGTCCACAGGTTCCGCTACAACATCTATTTCTTCATCGCGACGACGGTGCTGCTGATCTTGGCCGGGCTGGGGGTCATCTGATGCCCAAACGCACCGACATTAAAACCATCATGATAATCGGCGCCGGGCCGATTGTTATCGGCCAGGCGTGCGAGTTCGATTATTCCGGCGCTCAGGCGTGCAAGGCGTTGCGCGAAGAGGGCTATCGCGTCGTGCTGGTCAATTCCAACCCGGCGACCATCATGACCGACCCGTCCATGGCGGATGCGACCTATGTCGAGCCGATCACGCTGGACATGCTGGAGAAGGTCATCGCCAAGGAAAAGCCGGATGCGCTGCTGCCGACCATGGGCGGGCAGACGGGGCTGAACGCCGGGATCGAGCTGGCGGAAGCGGGCATTCTGGAGAAATACGGCGTCGAGCTGATCGGCGCTACGGCCGAGGCCATTGCCAAGGCCGAGGACCGCCAGCAATTTCGCGAAGCCATGGCCAATATCGGCCTCGAATGCCCGGAAAGCCGCATCGTGACGACCATGGAAGAAGGCCGCGCGGCGATGAAGGAAATCGGCCTGCCGATGATCATCCGTCCGTCCTTTACCCTGGGCGGCATCGGCGGCGGCATCGCCAACACGGTTGAGGAATACGAGAATTTCGTCACTTCCGGGCTCGACGCCTCGCCGGTGACACAGGTGCTGGTCGAGGAATCGATCCTCGGTTGGAAGGAATTCGAGATGGAGGTGGTGCGTGATCATGCGGACAACTGCATCATCATCTGTTCCATCGAAAACGTCGATCCCATGGGCGTGCATACGGGCGACAGCATCACCGTGGCGCCGGCGCTGACGCTGACCGACAAAGAATATCAGATCATGCGCAACGCCTCAATCGCGGTGCTGCGCGAGATCGGCGTCGATACCGGGGGCTCCAACGTGCAGTTCGCCGTCAATCCCGATACCGGGCGTTTGCTGCTGATCGAAATGAACCCGCGCGTGTCGCGCTCGTCAGCCCTGGCGTCGAAAGCGACCGGCTTCCCCATCGCCCGTGTCGCGGCCAAGCTGGCCGTCGGCTACACGCTCGACGAGCTGGATAACGACATCACCGGCGTCACGCCTGCCAGTTTTGAGCCGACCATCGATTACGTGGTGACCAAAATCCCCCGTTTCACGTTCGAGAAATTCCCCGGCACCGAGGCCCTGCTCAGTTCCTCCATGAAATCGGTCGGCGAGGCCATGTCCATCGGCTCAGACTTCGCCGAATCCCTGCAAAAGGGCCTGCGGTCCATGGAAACCGGGCTGACTGGCCTCAACGAGGTCGAAGGTTTCGACGGCGACGGCGCGGAGGATATCCTGGCTGAGCTTCGTCTGGCCCGGCCCGATAGACTGCTGCTGATCGCCCAGGCGTTTCGTCTTGGCCATGATTTGGAAGATATCCAGGAGTCCTGCAAATACGACCCGTGGTTTTTGCGCCAGATCGAGACCCTGGTCGCGGCGGAAGCACGGATCAAAAGCGATGGCTTGCCGGAAGACGCGGCGGGCCTGCTAGCGCTCAAGAAAATGGGTTTTTCCGACGAACGTCTCGGCGAACTTACGGGGCAGGGCGCGGCCTCCATTATTGCCAAAAGACGAGAGCTGGACATTGGGCCTGCGTATAAACGGGTCGACACCTGCGCCGGAGAGTTTCCTTCGCAGACGTCTTATATGTATTCGACCTATTCGGGCGACGGACTGGGACCGGCGGACTGCGAAGCCGAGCCGACGGACCGGCGCAAAGCCGTGATCCTGGGCGGCGGTCCCAACCGGATCGGCCAGGGCATCGAGTTCGATTGCTGCTGTGTTCACGCCGCCCATGCGCTGAAGAAAATGGGCATCGAGGCGATCATGGTCAACTGCAACCCGGAGACGGTATCGACCGATTACGACACCTCGGACCGGCTCTATTTCGAGCCGCTCACCGCCGAAGACGTGATCGAGCTGATCCGCGTCGAACAACGGGCCGGGGAATTTTTAGGCGTCATCGTGCAATTGGGCGGCCAGACACCGTTGAAACTGAGCCATGCGCTGGAGGCGGAAGGCATCCCCGTACTCGGCACCTCGCCGGACGCCATCGACCTGGCCGAGGACCGCGAACGGTTTCAGGCGTTATTGCAGGACCTCGACCTCAAACAGCCGAAGAACGGCCTGGCGCGTTCCCCTGCCGAGGCTGAAAAGGTGGCGGAAACCGTCGGCTACCCGCTGGTCATCCGGCCCTCGTACGTGCTTGGCGGCCGGGCCATGGAAATCGTTCACGACACGGCCGGGTTGAAACGCTATATGGCGGAAGCCGTGCAGGTGTCGGGGACAAGCCCGGTGCTGCTGGATTCGTTCCTCGAAGACGCCATTGAAGTCGATGTGGACGCGCTTAGCGATGGCACCGACATCTACATCGCCGGCATCATGGAGCACATCGAGGAAGCCGGTATTCATTCCGGCGACAGCGCGTGCTCCCTGCCGCCCAATTCGCTGCCGCCTGATATCATTACCGAGCTGGAACGCCAGACCAAGCTGCTGGCCGAGGCTTTGAGCGTCGTCGGGTTGATGAACGTGCAGTACGCGGTCAAGGACGGCGAAATTTATCTGATCGAGGTCAACCCGCGCGCCAGCCGCACCGTGCCCTTCGTCGCCAAGGCGACCGGCGTGGCGGTGGCCAAGCTGGCGGCCCGCATCATGGCCGGTGAAAAATTGAAAAGTTTTGGCTTGCCTGAGTCAGTGTCGAAAGCGGCGGCGGGCCGGGGCCACATCGCGGTCAAGGAAGCGGTGTTCCCGTTCGCCCGCTTCCCCGGCGTCGATATCATTTTGGGGCCCGAGATGAAGTCGACCGGCGAGGTCATGGGCCTGGATGTGGATTTTGAGCGCGCTTTCGCCAAATCCCAAATGGGCGCGGGCAACCGGCTGCCCACGGGCGGCACGGTTTTTATTTCGGTCAAGGACGGCGACAAGGAAAAGGCCGCCGCATTGTGCAAGCGCTTGTCGGCGCTGGGGTTTGATCTTCTGGCGACCGGCGGCACCCAGGAGTTCCTCACCGCCCAAGGCTTGCCGGTGACGCATGTCAACAAGGTGCTGCAAGGCGGGCCCCATTGCGTTGACGCCATCAACGACGGCGGCGTGCAGTTGATCATCAATACCACCGAAGGCGCTCAGGCCATCGCCGACAGCTACACCATCCGGCGCGGCGCGCTGGTCAACAACATCCCCCATTACACCACTATGACCGGGGCGGCGGCCGCCGTCGGCGCCATCAAGGCCATCACTAAGGGCGGCCTTGAAGTGGCGCCGTTGCAGGCTTACTTTGATACCTCGTATTAATTAATGTTTGCGATCCTGCCCCCGGTCATGCGGGGGAATTTTAGTTTCAAAGGCCAGAGCCATGGAAAAAGTACCGATGACAGCCGCCGGGCTGGCCGACCTGGAAGAGGAATTCCGGCGGCTCAAGAACGACGAGCGCCCGGCCATTTCCAAAGCCATCGGCATAGCGCGCGAACACGGCGATTTGAAAGAAAACGCCGAATACCACGCGGCCAAGGAACGCCAGGGCATGATCGAAGCCCGCCTGAAAGACCTCGCAGGAATCATCAGCTGCGCCGAAGTCATCGACCCCAAGTCTCTGTCGGGTGACAGGGTGCAGTTCGGCGCCACGGTATTGCTGGCCGACGAGGAAACCGACGAGGAAAGCACATATCAAATCGTCGGCAGCGAAGAATCCGACGCCAAAGGCGGCAGGCTGTCCATAACCTCGCCCCTGGCCCGGGCCCTGATCGGTAAGACCCTGGGCGATTCGGCGGAAGTCAACACACCCGGCGGCAAGAAATCCTACGAGATTATTAGGGTCGAATTTAAGTAAGAGGTTTTTTTCAGGCTCCTGTTATATTTTTCGTATCCAGAAAATGTTCCAGTTTTGTTCTTAAATTCAAGAAATATAATACGTATAGTTTCCTCCAATATAATTAAACTCCTGATAGTCGTGGGTTTGCCTAGTAGGAGGTGACAATGTCCATAAGGAATCCAAAAAACCTTAAAACGCCGAGGCTACCCAAGAACTTTCCCAACGACCCTATCAACATACCCCGCGATAGGTTGCCTGGGACGAAGGATCAAAACGTAATCAACCCGCTAAAACGCCGCCCCCGGTCTTCCGGCCGAAAGATCAAGGTCAAACGAAAGAAAGGACAGTGATGGCCGGCCTTGCTATACTCGCGTGATGATTGAATGGGCCTTGATCCTGACCCTTGGCGGCCCGCCGGAGAATCCCGATACAACCGTCGGCGGGTTTTCGTTCCGTGCCGAATGCGCTACGGCGGCGCGGGAATTTGTTCGCGCCCATCCGATGTATAAGTTTTGGCCCGACGAGCGGAAATTCCTTATGGACAAAGCCGTGTTGACGCCGACGGCGCGGTGCGTCGATCTCGGCAAATTTCTAAAATCCGGGCCTCCCACTTCCGGCAAGTAGTTCAGGCCGTTTTGCAAAAGGTTTGATGGGCGTTACGGATATGTCTCGTCCTCGTCGTCCCCGCCGTCTTCGGCGGGGGGCTCCACGGCAATGGGAACGCCCGGTTCCGACTTGGCGGCGCGGATGGATAGGGACGATTTGACGTGGTTGACGTTGGCCGCCGCCGTCAATTTGGCGGTCAGGAAGGTCTGATAGGCGTCCCAGTCGGCGGCGACGACTTTCAGCAAAAAATCGGTTTCGCCCGCCAGCATGAAACATTCGCGCACTTCCGGCCATTCCTGGACGGTCTGCTCGAAGGCGATGAGGTCGGGCTCGGCTTGGGACGACAGGCCGACCTGGGCAAACACGGTGACGTGAAACCCCAACGCCTTGGAATCGAGCGTGGCGTGGTAGCTTTTGATGTAGCCGGCCTCTTCAAGCGCCCGGACGCGCCTAAGGCACGGTGGCGCTGAAATGCTGGCACGTCTGGATAGTTCCACGTTGGTGATGCGGCCCTCGGCCTGAAGGTCGTGCAGGATTCGGCGGTCGATTTTGTCCAGTTTGACTTTTTGCATGAAAAATTCCCTTCCGCCCCGGACTATATAATATTATTGCGCAATTTTGTTACGAAATAATCTTGCTCTAATGGCCAACCTTAGGCGGTTTTTTTAATGCCATAGAAGGCCGGCGACGGGCGCTTGCCTCTCCGCCTGGGTCTTCCTATCTTAGGGTGTCTTAGGCCTTTGAAACTTGTCATTAAGGAATCCTGCCGTCATGCCGGAAACGCACCATTCGAAAGTCTTGATCATCGGTTCCGGCGCCGCCGGCTACACGGCCGGAATATACGCCTCCAGGGCCAATTTGAAGCCCATCCTGGTGCGTGGAATTCAGCCGGGCGGGCAGTTGACCATCACCACCGACGTGGAAAACTATCCCGGTTTCGCGGAAGCCGTGCAGGGTCCGTGGCTGATGGACCAGATGCATGAACAAGCGGTTAACGTCGGTACCCGGATGTTCGAAGACATCATCGTTAAAACCGATCTCAACCAGCGCCCGTTTCGCGCAATCGGCGACGGCGGCGACATTTATACCGGCGATACGGTGATCATCGCCACCGGCGCCAGCGCCCGCTGGCTGGGCCTGGAAAGTGAGGCAAAATTCTCCGGTTTCGGGGTCTCGGCGTGCGCCACATGCGACGGATTTTTCTTCCGCGACAAACCGGTTGCGGTCATCGGCGGCGGCAACACGGCGGTCGAGGAAGCGCTGTTTCTGACCAATTTTGCGTCGCATGTGTATCTGGTGCATCGCCGCGACGAGTTGCGCGCGGAGAAAATCCTCCAGGACCGTCTGCTCAGGAACGACAAGGTCGAACCCGTATGGGACAGCGTGCTGGATGAGGTTTTGGGGGTTGAGGACCCGCTCGGGGTCACCGGCATCCGGGTGCGCAACGTCAAGTCCGACGCGCAGTCCGAGATCGCCTGCGAGGGTGTCTTTATCGCTATCGGCCACACGCCCAATTCGGATATTTTCAAGGACCAACTGGACATGGATGAGCATGGCTATCTCCTGACCCAGCCCGGCACTGTCCTGACCAGCATCGACGGCGTCTTCGCCACCGGCGACGTGCAGGATAAAATCTATCGCCAGGCGGTGACGGCGGCGGGCACCGGTTGCATGGGCGCGCTGGAGGCCGAACGCTTTTTGGCCGAACAGACCGACACGGCCAAGGCCGCCGAGTAGGCCCGGGCATCGATTCTTCGGCGCCCGCTTGGGCCGCCTGAGGGAGATAAGTATGGATTGGGACAAGCTCCGCGTTTTTCATGCCGTTGCCGAAGCCGGCAGCTTTACCCATGCCGGGGAAGTCCTGAATCTGAGCCAGTCGGCGGTCAGCCGCCAGGTTTCGTCCCTGGAAGACAGTCTGGCCGTGAAATTGTTCCACCGCCACGCCCGCGGCCTAAAGCTGACCGAGCAGGGCGAGGACCTGTTTCATACCGCGCACAATGTCTACGGCAAACTGGCCATGGCCGAAGCCCGCATTATCGATTCCAAGGAAAGCCCCAAGGGCCCGCTGACGATCACCACAACGGTCGCTTTAGGGTCGATCTGGCTGACGCCCCGGATCAAGGAATTTGTCAGCTTGTACCCGGATATCGAAGTCTCCCTGGCTTTGGCTGACACAGAATTGGACCTGTCCATGCGCGAGGCCGACGCCGCCATCCGCTTGATGCCGCCGACCCAGCCGGACTTGATCCAGCGCCATTTGATGACCATGAACTATCGTGTCTACGCGGCCCCCGAATATCTCAAGAAACGGGGCCAGCCGAAAACGTCCGCCGATTTGGAGGATCACAGCATCATTGTTTACGGCGAAGATGCGGCACCGCCGGTAGGTAACCCAAATTGGCTGCTTGAAGAAGGCGCAGAGCCGGACCGTCCGCGCCAGCCGGTGCTTCGGGTCAACAGCATCTACGGAATCTACCGGGCGGTGCAAAGCGGCCTCGGCATTGCGGCGCTGCCCGAATATATGAGCCGCGAAGGGCGCAACCTGATAGAGATACTGCCTGAAGTCCGGGGCCCCAGCCTGGATGTCTATTTCGTCTATCCGGAAGAATTAAAAAACGCCAAGCGAATTGTCGTTCTGCGGGATTTTCTGGTGCGTAAAATGACCGGTGGTATCGCCTAAAAGGGCCTCCGCACGGTATCCTTCCATCCGGGTACCAAGAATTATTAAATTATTACAAATAGTTCAAAGATATGCATAAATTGCATGGCTGATGTGCTGCTTTGTGGGTGGAATTCGGACAAACATCTTCCTATGTTCACTCTAAGCATTATTGCGTTGCAGCATTGCGACGGGGTTTCCGGATAACAATCCGGAATCATCCGGGCTCCCCCCGGCTCGGATCCAGGGACCGCTCCTCTTCCGGACGGCCCCTACGTCTTCCAGACGTGAAGCCTCCCTGTTTAAACTCGCCCCCGCTTTTTA
>Ga0114993_10006193_pt1 | contig 11338 bp, 8 predicted proteins | sample ArcticOcean_MG_C_FD_87042 | JGI IMG/M metagenome (GOLD analysis project Ga0114993, IMG submission 87042) | Marine microbial communities from western Arctic Ocean - ArcticOcean_MG_CB2_150 | ecosystem: Environmental > Aquatic > Marine > Oceanic | place: Arctic Ocean: Canada Basin | collected...
CGTAACCTGTCGTAACCGTCGAACGTCCCGACTTCGTCGAAGCCCTTCACTGAGGTCGAAGACATGCAAGCGTCGGCGATATTCGACACCTCAGACACACGCGCCGGACGCACCTCATGTGGAAGTGTTTCGCCTTCCTGAAGTTGGGAAACCCGGTTCGCCCACCATGCACCAAGGCCATTACCCGCCCACACGATTTCGTTAAGTGCGGGTAATGCGACCACACCGGCAGCAGGTTGGCCGCCCAACTCCAGCCCAATTGTGGTCCCCCAGAGGGGAACACCCCGGATAAATGACTCCGTGCCGTCCACCGGGTCCAGGTACCACCGATACCCGGTGCTTCCGGACTGCTCCCCGAACTCTTCCCCGAGAATCGCATCGTCCGGAAAAGACTCACTCAGACCCGCCCGGATCAACTGTTCGGCCTCGCGATCCGCACGAGTTACGGGAGACGCGTCGGATTTTCGGTCTATCACGAGGTCGGTCGACTGGTAGTAGCCAAGTGCGTGTTCGCCGGCCGCCCGTGCGGCGCCGACGGCAAACTCAAGCCGGGATCGGAGCTCGTTTTTGTCCGTTCCAGGCATCAAGTTCACCTATCGGCAAGGACTCAGGCGACGATACCGCAAGAGCGATCTAGACCGCGCCTTCCGGTGCGCCCGCCATACGTGCGACCGCTACGTCTTTGGTCGTGTCTCGCTGGATGGTCGGCGTGAACGTGATGTCGTCGATCATCGTGCGCGCCGGGAGTGTCGCTGCAAGTAGGATGCCCTCCGCTATGTCTTCCGGGAGCATCATCGTTGAACGAGCTTCGGCATCCGGCACGTGTGGGCGGTTGTCCAAGATATCGGTGTCCACCTCGGCCGGGTAGATCGTGGTCGCCCGGATCCCGCTCTGACGCAATTCGGTCCTCAGGTTGTCCATGTACATCTTGGCGGCAGCTTTAGCAGGCCCGTAAGCGACACCACCGAGCAGGCCTCCGCGAAGTGCCGCCATCGACGACACGAGAATCACGGTGCCCTCTCCGCACTCAAGCATGGGCGGGAGGAGCAGTCGGGTCAGCTGGGCAGGCCCAGCCGCATTTACGGCGTACACGCTGTCAAACTCTTCTCGGGAGATCCAGCGCACGCTTCGGACCTTGGAGCTATGCCCAGCGTTATTGACCAGAATGTCGATCCGACCGTGCTTCTCAAGTGCATACGCTGCCAGCGCCTCTATGTCTTCCTGGACTTCCATGTCGGCTGTCTTAGCCGTGATCTTCCCGCCGGATGCCGTGATTTCTGCAACCACATCGTCCAGCGGCGCCTGTCGCCGACCTGCAATTACCAGCTCAGCGCCCTCTGCGGCGAACATCGACGCAGCAGAGCGCCCGATTCCGGTTCCGGCGCCCGTAATAAGGGCGACCTTGCCGTCCAACTTGCCCATGGAACGTCCTCCCAGTGAGTTAGTTCTTGTTTAAAATCAGGGGACACCAAATGGTCCCAGATAAACCTAGAAAAGCCGCCGGATTCTAGCACAAGGTCGTTACCGTGACGGGCGATTTTGAAGATGTGATGGAGATCGCTGCGTCCCGGCGCGAATACTCTCTGGGCTCCACATGGTGAAAGCGCCGACACCCAGGGGCCGGCGCTTGCCCCGCCCTAGGTCCATGACAATTCCCCTTACGTCTCAACCGCCCCGCAACATCACCGCTGCAATCTCTCGCCCCATGCGGATGCTGTAGTTCGTACCGCGGTCCTCCGGGTAGATCTGAGTCGTATTCGCCAGAAACAGCTTTGAAACAGGCGTCTGGTGCTCCGGTATGTGCTGTGAGTAGTTCGTACCGATCACGGGCTGGGCGGCGCTCACCCGGTTCACGTGGACTCGTGTGATCCATGAGCGCTCAAACTCAGGGTTAAACCGCGGCAGCCACGGGGCATACACATCAACCAACTCTTCGTCCGACATCAGAAAAAGCTCACTCTGTCGCTCGACGTAGTTGGTCAGATAGAGGACGTTTCTGCCGCCGTATAACTCTTTTGGCATCAGGTTTGTGTGCTCGATCAGTCCTAGGAAAGGCACATCGTGATCAGCGATGTTCATCCAGTAAACGGCCGTGAGCGGGTGTGTCATCTCGAGGATCATGACCACAGCGCCCATGTACTCAACCGCCCCCAACTTCTTCAGATAGGTTGCGGGCAGATCCACCAGCTTGGGGAATGCAAAAGACGGAACGGTGGACAGGATAAGATCGAAGTTCTCTTCGGTCTCAGTCCCATCCGGACGTTTGACCCGTAACCCTGTCGCCGACCCGTCCTCAACCAGCACACGGGTGACGGGGGTTTCGAGATATACCTGTCCACCCATTGACTTGATACGTTCCTCAAGGGTTTCAAACACCTCATCAAAGCTGTTTATCGGGTAGCCAAGTTTCTCCCGACCCAGCCGGTCACGTGACGCAAATCGGGTCTGGATTTTGCTCCAGAACCAGGGCATGGCGACGCTCTCGAACCGGTCACCAAACTTGCCCCGCAACAGCGGTTCCCAGACCTTTGAGTAGATCGACGCCCCCGCGTTCTCTCGGATCCATTCAGCGGCCGTGACGCCCTCCAACGCGCGCCAGTCCTTCATGCGCTGGAGCTTTTTAGCTACCATCCCCATCCGAATTCGGTCACGAAAGGACAGTGCGCTGAACCTCAGCAGGTCTATCGGTGTACTCCAGCGATACACCTCGTGGTCCGTGTAGATGCCCACACTTGAAGGTATCCACCGCATGGATTCTCCAATTCCAAGTTCATCCATGATTTCTAGGATGGCACTGTCACTGGTGAACAGGTGATGATACCCGCGTTCCAGCCGCCCCCCTCCGACCTCAATGGTCGATGCCTGCCCTCCGACGAAAGGCGCGGCCTCGTATACGGTCACACCATGGCCGGCTCTCGCGAAATCGTATGCAGCGGAAAGTCCCGCTGCGCCCGCGCCGATCACACCTATTCGCATCTATTTACTTTCATTTTGATGAACATGTATTCAGATATACGGCCGACTCCGCAAGAGCACCTTTTAAATTGTAGATTTGGTCGGCACGGGAGGATCATCCGCTAAATCGTCGCCCGCTTTACCCACCTGTGCCAATCGGGTCCTTCCCATAAGCGATTTCAGCGACGTGTGATCGAACAAGAGAACCGCCAGGCCCAACAATGTAACCGGTAGAAGCAAGGCTATGTGCGCCGTCAAAACGTACGCACCTGCCTCCGCATCGTTAACACCAAGTGCCACCAATGTTGCTGCGCCAAAAAAGTTAAATGGACCCACCCCGCCCGCAGTGGATGGCACCACCAACGCCAAGTTGGCGATCGCCATAAAGAGGCTGATCGCAGCGATCATCTCTACGCGCCCACCAAAGGCAGAATCGATATCGAAGCCTAGCGCGATCACGTAGAGCATCAACACTTCGGCCGCCCAGATCGGCAGGGACAGGAGCAGCACAGCGACTAGTGCACGTGGCGTCCTTACGACGGCCAGCCCCTCGATTAGTTGCCTGGCAATCTCGAGAAGTTTTCCCTTAATACCAGCCGGGACGAAAAACATCATCCGTTCAGTCAGCCGCACAGTTGTGGCCGGATCCAGTACGACGATAGCCGTTAGGATCACCGTGACCCCTATGAATGAGAGCAAAGAAAGCGCCAGCAATGTCGGGGTCCCGCCCGGCAGATCGCCGGCGACCCGCCCAAGCAGGTCGCCCACCGGCAATACCCAGACCGCCGCTATCACGAAGAACAATACGAACACGTCGAATACTCGCTCGACCGCTACCGTGCCAAACGCAGACGCCGGGTTGACCCCTTCCCGCAGTCCAATGTAGTAGGACCGAACGACTTCACCCAGCCGCACCGGGAGAATGTTGTTCGCCATGTAGCCAACCACCACCACCGGGAATAACGACCGCTTAGGGTTCGCTATAAGGGGCCTGAGAAGGTAACGCCAGCGCAGACTGCGGAAGTAAACGGCCGCTAGGTAGAAGAGGAGCGATGGGGCGACGTACCAGAAGTTGGCCTCACGCACGACTTCTTGTACGTCGTTTATCGGAAGAAACAGGAGCGCAAATACGGTCAGGAATACGGCGCTAACTAGAAGCCCGGCCCACACACTTCGCTGGGAGATCACCGATTTATCCTACTGCCCAACGGACTGCCCGACCGGCGGCACGTCCCATCCTCGATCAACGCCTGTTCCGAGTACGAAACAATCTTCATTCCAGTGCTCTGAGCGGGATGGCATCATCAAAATAAACAAACGCGTCCTCGGAACCAACCGATTGAGACATCTCTCGGTACAGGAAGAAGTTCAATGCGTTTTGCCACCGACTCGGGCGCACCAGCGTGTTTAAGAATTGACTCCATGTCGTCTGTTTGTACGTCTCCGGGAACCACTGACGGTGTGGGAATCTACGTCCCTCGGTGAAGCCTTCTTCCGTGGCCGCCCTTGCAATGTTCTCGTTACGTGTGTGGACGATCGCCACATACGCTTCACTTGGGCCTTCGGGGCGCGCGAATCCTAGGTTGGCATACGAAACATCGGTGTAGTCCCGAAGATACCAGGTCCAGGGCCATGTGAAGCCGCTTGCGCCATCAATAATGATCTTCATGCCTTCCCCCTCGCGCGTGAGGCTCGCCACCGCCTCTATCTCCTGTGCTAGGCCGGCGAGAGCAGGGGATGTCTGTGTGTAAACAAGGAGTTCCGTCGGGACATCCGGATCCTCGTAGGTCGCCACCCAGCCCGTCCTTACTGTGAGTATCGCCATCAGACCGACAACAGCCACGGCGGTCAGCCCCAGCGCTTGCCGTGATCCGATACGGCGCGTGAGCCAGAACAACCCCACTACGAGTAGCGCAAAGATGCCCAAAAGGACCACAGCGCCAGCGGCCACATCAAGACCTACAAGGCCAGGCTGGTCATCGTTCAGGAATATCAATCTCCACAGGACTATCACGGCGATCGGCACGCCAACGAACACGTAATACCCGCCGCGCGCCACTGACGATCTCCAGTGGAGAGTCGACAGGAGGTCTCCTAGCGCCTTGCCGGCGAGGAATATGAACGGCAGAACAATCTGAACTTCCAACCACGGCATCTTCTCGCCTGCCACCGAGTAAGCAGCAAAGGTGGCCAGCGGCCAGTACGCGAGGAAACGGGTGAACGCGTCGCCTTTGAAGGCGTAATAAACGGCCCCTATGAGGCCGATGGTCGCCGGAAGAAACTCGTACACGCTGGTTAGCATCACGTAGTAATAGTCGGGCTGTCCGCCCCGTGCCACATCCTGCTGGGCCACCCAGTAACCGAGACTCTGCCACAGACCGGATGCGAGTCCGCCCCAGTTCGTAAAAACCGAACTGAAGAGCACCACAAATATGCTCGCCGCTATGGCAAAACCGATTAGCCACACCCGTCGGTCCCACATCAACCCGATCACTACGGCGAACACAATCAAAAACGCCGTAATCACCACGGCAACAATTTCGCCCGTCCCGTCGGCAACGCCAAGAGGCAGGCCTGTAGTTACGTCATCGTTGGCGAGTGTGAGGCCAAGCGTGCCCTGGAGCAGTCCGGACGCTGCGCCGATCATTGGCAGGGTCAGGGTTACGATCACAACCAGCATCCCACCAGCCGGATTCCATTCGGAAATCTTCCGGCGGCCCCAGACCCATCCCAGCACATCCGAGCGTGCCATAACAAGTAGCGGTATCGCGACCAGCGCCACGACGATGTACTGTGTTTCCTTCGTGGCGAAACCCAGCGCCACGAGCGCCGCTGTGAAATATATGTATCGAGGGCGGCGATCGTCGATATAGCGCCACACCATCGCCACCAGCACAACCGTCCACACAGCAACAAAAATGTCGTTACGGGCGAAGCGGCTGAAATAGAGCAGCGAAGGTGAAAACGTCAGCATTCCAGCGATCAACAACGCCGATACGTTGCCAAGACGTTTACGCAGCAACAACGGCGCGAGGATCAGCACCGCACCAAATAATGCCGGTGCGAGCCTGAGACTGAATTCGTTATCTCCGAACAGGAAAAAAGACCCCGCCGTAATGTGAAACAGGAAGGGGCCGTGCATCAGAGGATCGTGCGAGTATCCAGATCCGTTGAAGAGCAGCCACGAGAAGTAACCGTGAAGGCTCTCGTCGTGATGGACCGCTCGACCTCCCAGGTCGTATATCCGCATCCCAAGCGCCACCACGAACAGCGCAATATATACGCCGAACTCCCATCTGAACGGCAGGTCGCGACGCCATCCGCCACCGCTTACGGGCGGCGACTCCGCAAGTTCTGGTCCTGAATCCAGTGATGCGGTCTCCGGCCAGCCGCGAGCATTTGTCGAAACGATCTCGACCCAGCGACCGCTCTCCCATCGGCCGCGCACGGTTACCGCCGAGGTCGATGCCGCCGGACGTCCGTACTCAAATGAAATCGTCTTCTCTTCTCCGGTCAATGCGTTAACTCCCGGCAACGTCAATTATTACGTAATCACGCGGACCAAAATCTGTCCCACTGAGCGGATAGACACGTTCGCCAATCTGCGCCAGGCGATCAATGTCAAGGTCGGGGTAAGTTGACCGCTCGCGAGGGCCAACCACGATGTAATCGATCTGGTAGCGTTTCAGAATTGCCCTCGTCTCGTCGATTTCTTCATCGGAACCAGTGGAATAAATCCGCTCCACATCCCCGTGCCGGCCGGCGAACGAGGAACGCCCGCCACGCCACTGTTGCTCGTGGAACGGCCATCCCAACACAGTCGGTATCCCGGTGGAAGACGAGATACGGCCAAAATCTGTGTAACTACCTCCAACCGCCTCTACCAGGACTGAATCCTTGCGTGCGTTCTCTGACAGCCATTTAATCGCGAAAGCCTCTGTCGGCTGAAAATTCGCTATGAATGCGGTCCCGTCCAGACTTCGGTCCCCGGAGAATCCGTTTGTCCTGCTGTCCAGCGAGGCTACCGGATAGTACAACGCCCCTAACACCATTACGGCGCTGATCACGGCCCCGGTTTCACTTACGGATCTTCGAATACCTCTCCAATTCTCATGGTTGCGCACCCAGAAATGAAGTCCGTAGGCTCCAACTACGCCTAGGACTATCCACACCTGATAGTACAGTTTAAAGACCGTGTTCATACGGTTCGCAAACAGGTCATTGATGTACAGAAGTTCCGCCCCGTACACCATATAAAGGGCCATTGCGAGCAGTGCCAGGACAAACACCAGCGTGTCCGAAACCGATCTGCGGGCGTAGTGCAGCAAGGCGAGCATGGACATCCCCGAAAGAACAGACAGTGGGAGCACATCCCGGGCACGCCGGAACAGATCTGACGTCATAGCGGAGTCGTTTGTGGCCAGATGGACGACCGCCCAGATTAAGTATGGAACAGCGATCGCCAGTAATACGGCTATCACCGGTGCCGCGTCCGCCTGGCCTCCTGGCCCGGACGATGTGACAACGGCCTGCGCTTTCTCATCAATCATGCAGGTTCCTCGTCCAGACCTGATCCGGTGCACATAAGCGCGCACCACACGAACAGATACCGTCAGCCATAAGGGTGCAAGGAGGACCACGAACATGGACCACACTGTGAGCATGTGAATTGGGCGTGTCGCGTATTTTGCAGCGCCTATCGGAGCGCTCCAGTCCACCTGGCTGCTAAACGTCCCAAAGTAGAATCCGGCAAATATCGCCAGCCCGAGACCCAGTACAAGCAACGTGGTTACCAGACCCCTGAGCATTGCTAACGGGAGGGCCATCGATTCGTCCCTGTACATCTTGACCGCCACGACAATGAAGACGAGCGCCGCTGCGAAACCAAGATCCCACGCATTGATGAAACCCAGAGCTCCGACCGCAATCGACAGAAACAACCATTGCATCGGCTGGCCGATCATGCGGCCCGGTCTTCCGGCGTCCGGGCTCAAGAACAGGTTCAGCGCTAGACCAAGAACGAGCAGCAGGAACGGGATCGATATCAGATGCGGGTGCAGGTCTCCCAACAACAGGCTGAAGAACGGAAACTCCTGGATTGTGAAATCCAGTCCGGAATTTGTTGCAACCATCGGCAAGATATCGAACGTGTTGATGACCCGCGATGAATGCCACCACCACCAGTAGTTGTCGGGCCGCCAACGGTTGGCAGTAGCCCCGCCATCGGCACCTTCTATCGCTACGTCGTTGATAGCGAGCCAGTCGTAAAAACCTTCCGCCCCGAGCGATGTTCCAGCCCCGAACTCCCAGAGACCCGCGTAGTTGGACGCCACGAGCAACAGTACGGCAGCGGACGCGGCAATCGGGAGCGCTGCCCGATCCCTGAGTCGACCGGGCAGGATCATTCCGTACGCCACGGAGAACGCCGCAGAGGCCGCCATTCCAGCAATCAGTGCTAGGGATAGGTTGAATCCGACGGATGTCACAACCCCGGACATCTGTCCGATGCCGCCGAGAATCCAGTAGCCAAAGTAGTAGTAAGCCACCGCCTCGCCCGCCAGCCAAGGGTCTGTCGGGGGTGCGCTTCCCGAAACCGTGGCCGCGTTGAGCATCAACAGCTCCATCGGTTTCTCGGTGCCGGAGATGTCCGGTTGGTGTGATCTTATGAAGGCCCAGGCGGCGAAAAACAGGAGAAACAGGAGCTCGCCGGCGAGTAACGCCGGCCACTCTTTCTTCACGAATCGGCCGAACCGATGCCGGCGTCCCCGGAGTATCCACACCGAAGCCCCGGCAAATACGGCCGTCACGAACCAGTAGGCCGCGCCGGAATTTGGAATCAGCCCCATGTCGCTGGCGAGCCACACCGCGCCCCCCACCAGGATCAGGCCCAACGGTTTAGCAAGTCCCGCGCCGCGGTCGCGAAGGTATGGCAACGAAATCCATACGATCGGCAGTGAAATTAGACCGATAACCTCGACAGTTACCAGCCAGCGCAGGGTTTCAGTCATCGAATCTCAACGGCCTCATGCCGCGTGCTTGTATCGATGGACTTTTCAGGTGTTCCTAAGAGTCCAAGGACGTCGGATCTAGGTCCCAAAGTGTTTAATTCTGACTATCCAGAATACAAACTAACGCGGAAACAGGGATTCGTATCCTCGGAACGAGTTAAGTCCGAGATCAACCCGAGATTCCCGCTGCCTCTTCGGGGAGAAGAGCTTTCACGAACTCGTCCGGATCGAACACCGCCAGATCGTCCAGCGTCTCTCCCGTTCCTATGAATAAAACCGGGAGGCCCAGCTCTCGGGCAATTGCCAGAACTATGCCACCGCGTGCAGTACCGTCCAGCTTAGTCAGAATCACCCCGTCACACTCGACAGCTTCGGTAAACGATCTGGCCTGTATCAGGCCGTTCTGTCCGGTTGTGCCATCTATCACCAGCAACACCCGTTGGTCGAAGTCGCCGGCCTGTCTCGCGATGATGCCCTGGATTTTCTTCAACTCGTCCATCAGGTTCGTCTGGGTGTGCAGACGGCCTGCGGTATCGATGATCACCATGTTGGCGTTCCGCGCCCGGGCAGCCTCCATCGCATCAAAGGCGACCGCTCCTGGATCGCCCCCGGCCTGATGGGCGATGACATCGACACCCACTCGTTCGCCCCAGATCTGAAGTTGCTCGATGGCTCCAGCCCTGAACGTATCCCCCGCGGCGAGTATTACCTTTTGATCATTGGCTTTTGCCGTATGGGCCAGTTTGGCGATAGTGGTCGTCTTGCCTGCGCCGTTCACACCAACAATCAGCACGGCGGTATCGATGTCTTCAGATAACGCATTCCCGGCGCCGCTATTGCTCAGACGCGCCGTCATCTCTTCACGGAGAAGTGCACACACTTCGGACGGTTCCTTCAACCCTGCGTCGGAAACGCGGTCTCGCAGGGTGTCCAACAGTTCCATGGTCGTAATCGCTCCGACATCTGCAGCGATCAAAGACTCTTCAAGGTCGTCCCAGAAATCGTCATCGAGCGCGGTGCGTCGGAACAGAGCGCCTATAGATCGAGACCACAGCGCCCCGGTCTTTGAGGAGCTTGATTCGGTTTTCCCTTTGCGCCGAAAAAGTCTAAGCAGGTCGATCTCCCTCGTCCGTTGGGCAGCGTGTCATCAATGAATGGTTAGAGGGCCGGGATTCTTCGGTATCAATTATCGTCGTCAACGGCACCGGGAACACAATGATCTGTCGCCGTTATCGCAAATCCCTCAGAATCAAGTGCCTTACTCGCCGCCATGCGTTCGGCATCCAACTTCCTGCGTCCCACCCCCGTAGCGATGGCGTTTCCTGCGACCAGAACTTCCACGGTGAACCGTCCGTATTCGTCCTGTGCGTCCTCTTGCAGGACCCGGTATACAGGCAGAGCTGCGCCATTCACTTGGACGCGTTCTTGAAGCAACGACTTCGGGTCCTTTGGCGAACCTGCGCTCATCGCCGCAGTAAGTTCAGGTTCCAAGTACCGGACGACGAACTCAGAGGCCATTTCGTAGCCTTGGTCCTCCATAATTGCACCGATTACGGCTTCAAAAGCGTCCGCCAAAATTGACGATCTCTCGCGTCCACCGTTGGCGTCTTCACCATGACCCAGGGTTAGATAACCGCCTAGACCGACCCGCCCAGCCGCCAGTGCGAGAGCGCGTTCTCGGACCACCTGCGAGCGAATCGCTGTGAGATCGCCCTCTTCTGCCTCCGGAGCTTCATGGAAGAGGTAATGCCCTATTCCGACGCCGAGAATAGCGTCGCCCAAGAACTCAAGCCGCTCGTTAGATTCAAGAGACTTCGATGGATTTTCGTTCAGGTACGAGCTATGAGTGAGCGCGAGCTTGAGGAGCGACCTGTCCTTGAACCGGACACCGAGTCGCTCCTCAAGCCCACCCAGACGTTCGTCATCTGCAAAATGCCCGGGCACGCAGTATCTCTACTTGTCGTCTTCGAAAACACCACGCGGCCACGGCGGCTGCGGACGCTTGATCTCGCCGAAAAGTTTGCTGTCCCGAGAAAGGGCGATGAAGTGGCGGAACGCCGCAACGGCCTCATTTTTCGGGGGTGTGTAAGTCTTCACAAAGGTCGGGAGGGAGTCCGCAAACACGAATGTCGGCGTGCCGAAAATCCCCAGATCTGCCGCCCGTTCGTGGTCCGCTGCAACCTTCTTCAAGGTCTCGGGATCGTCCAGCTCTTTCTCAAAGCTGTCCATGTCCAGACCGCTGTCTCGGGCGATCTCAAGGATCACGTCTCGCTCGCGGACGTCTTTACGGTCCACGTGACGTGCTTCAAGCAGGTTCATGAAGAACACGTTGTGCAGTTTATTGCCCTGGCCCTTGGACGCTTCACCGGCGCGCA
>Ga0114993_10006194_pt1 | contig 11336 bp, 12 predicted proteins | sample ArcticOcean_MG_C_FD_87042 | JGI IMG/M metagenome (GOLD analysis project Ga0114993, IMG submission 87042) | Marine microbial communities from western Arctic Ocean - ArcticOcean_MG_CB2_150 | ecosystem: Environmental > Aquatic > Marine > Oceanic | place: Arctic Ocean: Canada Basin | collected...
AGGTCCTCTTTTACCAAGTGCTCCACCACTATATCCAGACATTATAAGAACAGAACACCTAAATAACACTCTAATGGGTCCAATAATCGCGCCGGTTAATGTAGCGGCGGCCAATGCAGCGGCTAATACAGTGGCCGCTAATGCAGCGGCCAATGCTGCAGCGATCAATGCTGCAGCGATCAATGCTGCGGCGGTCAATGCAAATAACGAAGACCAACTTGATAATTTATATGAATGTATCCTAAGGCAAATACAGTATTATCTTGAAGAAAAAGCGTTAGTTATTGCCAGATGGACAAAAAATGATGGATTATTTGAAACATTTGTATGGGATAGAAATAGTTTGTTTTTAGGAAAAATAACTATTTTACTATCTAAAAATGAGACAAACAGTATTATACCCCATACAGTCGATATAAATATAACAACAGATCACCACAATAAAATTAATAAATGGGATGTAAGACACTATAATAACCACTTTAATTATCATATTACACTTAACTTAGAACGAAACGATACTCTTCATTTCTTATGTGAAGATATCCACTATATAATTACTCCTAAGTATCTTGCAAAAAGAAAAATGACATTCTGGAATCTCCTGGATGGTTCTTACTTTGTGCGAAATACACGAGTTTTAAACTGATTTTAATAATATTTTTAATTTCTATCTAAATAATGGATTATATACCGTTACTAACCGTATCTAATCAGCATTTCTCATCGTTTACTAAAAAACGACAGAAATTTATTATTTTTAAAACAATTGTAGCAACACATATATTTTTAGAATTTCAACAAAAATATGAAATTTTAAAAAGAAATAATATGGATAAAGACAGTAGAATTGTGGAGAGATTAGTTTTTACTTACTACTATTTATTTTGCGCTATACTTGCGCTATACTAGTATTTCATCCAAGTAGTGATTTACACATTTACTGTCTTTGTAATTACATTTACTTGTAATTGGACTCCCGTAGTCTTTATATTCTAAATACTTATTCAACATTGTTATATTAGTTCTTAATTTATTATATACTTCAGTAAAAGACTTTGTGCTCATATCTGGAACTCTATATAATCTCTGAAAATCATATAACTCCTCACAATTATATTTATCGGTTGCAATGACTAGTGTTAAATTACAGACATATTGCTTATAATTTACTAACTTATTTGTTGTTTTATTATATTCCATAACTCGAAATCCTGGAAAATTATTAGAAGCCATCAAACTATTTGGGATTGTCGCATATGAAAATGTAGTATTGTTATTATGATATAAATAAAAGTGATCGCTATGCTCATGACCATTGAGGTGGATTAGTAATGTATCATTGTATTTTTTAAGGACTGATAGCAGTCTCGTATTATAGTATGATATAGACTCTCCGCCAAATAGTGGAATATGATTTAGTAGCATAATCTTTTTCTTATTTTCCTTGGCTGTTATAAACTGACTTTCTAACCAATTCATTTGATAACCGTCATTTTTTTCTTTCTCCTTACTGTCTATTTTAAATAGATTAATGGAGTCATAGTAGTTTGAATTGAAACCAACTAACTGTAAATTGGTATTTATAGGGATGGAGTAGTAACCATATTTTGTCAATGTATTTGTATTATTTTTTATCCATCGCGACCAAATTGGAAATAATTTTGATAAAATGTATTGGTAAATATATGGTGCTGTTTGATCAATAGGATAAGTATCGTGATTTCCTAACACAGAATACAGTGGTAATTTTGGAAAATAATAATTGAACATAGATAGCATTTTAGTTATTTCATGTAAGTTGCCGTCAATGGTTTGAAATATATCGTGGTGGTCTACAGCGTCTCCAGTATATATAATAAACTCTATGTCCGGGATAGTTTCCTTTATCCAAGATAACGTTGAATTTACTGCCAATAATGGTAAATCGCAGTTTAGATCTCCCCATTTTGATGCGCGCGAGTGATTTCCAATAGCTATAGATGTTTCTCTACAGCATCCCGTTCCAGTTATATTATCTAGCACACATATTGTTGGCGTTCCCTCTTTATAATAAGAATCGTAATGAATGTCTGTAATGTGTAGTATTTTTTGAATATTTGAAGATTTCGCATTACAGAAAAAGGACAAAAGTAAAAGTAAGCCAGAATAGTATTTAATCATTTATGGATATTAAATTATCCTGTCTTTAAGTGTGCAGATTAGACCGTTTTCTAATTAAGAACAAAAGTATCTATGTAAATTACACCTGACTTTCACTTTTTCCAATAAAATATCGATAAATATTCTCGATAAATGAATTAGAATCAACACATCAAATAATACAACTTGTCATAAGCTACAAATCCAATACCCATAGTGAAGAAACTTAACAATGACCTATTAAACCCCCCAACGTATAATTTCTTGGGATTATCCTTATAGGTTTCCCACATTATACGAAATATAGAACGCGAATCTAATGAACGTTGCTGTTGGGTTTTGACATAATCTATGGGTTGAGTTAAAATACTTCCTAAGACACCAGCAGAGGCGGAATAAGCAAATTTACACAAATCAGATCTTTTCTTGTTGGTAAAACACATAGACGACATACATACTGCAAATCCGACATTCCTAAACAGAGTTGCGGTAAATCCCCTATTGTTAAACAAGGATGACAACTTAACCTTTTGATTAGTCATCGTTTTTATTTTTAATATCTCTATAGGATTGTCAATTACAGTTTGACAACTACCTCCAATACATCCCGCTAATACTCCACATTGTAAATTACTTATATTGTATTTGCGGTTAATATATTTGTAGGAATTATCTTGAACTCCCCAAAAGACAAATCGCATAGGTATAATTCCCATTATTCGCGGAATAACTCCACGATAGAAATTAAATCCATTTTCTTTAATCAAATTTTTATAAAAATTACCATTAGAAACGTTACGCTGGGCGTATTCTTGTTTTTTTGTTTTTATGTAATCTAATGGATGAGTAGTTACTACCTCTATAATACCAGATAATCCTCCGGCAATGTATCGCTTGCTATCAATACTATTTGTCATAATTTATTTTATTACTAACATAATATTTTTTATAATATTTTTTATAATATTTTTTATAATATTTTTCATAATATTTTTCATAATAAAATAAATTATGACAAATAGTATTGATTGGAACATAGAATGCCTAGAGTGCGGATCGAACGCACGACCTTCAGATCTTCAGTCTGACGCTCTCCCAACTGAGCTATCCAGGCATATAAATAACAAAATACAAAATAAAATCAAAAATAACGCAATAACTATTCCTCCTTATAAATAACACTCATTATCTTACCAAGCATAATAAGATTGTTTGAATCCATAACAGCAATACGTCCCAGACCAGGACAAGTAGAATAAGGCTCAACAAACATTGGTAGTTTTGGGACAAATTCCACCTCCGCCGAATCATTCTTCTCCACAAATAACGGATTTTCTTGCTTCTGCTTTCCAGTACTCTTTCCCATCTTCCAGAAAATTTTTTCTAGACGACAGGGTGCTTTTGATGTTCGCACATGAATACAGGGAGTAAAACCACTTCGTCCATCATTACCCGCTGATTTCAACTGACCTGGATGGTCCTGAACATTAACCACCGCACGAAAACTGAGAACCTGTTTTGGAACATTATCGCTCGTAATCGTCATTACATCGCCAGTATGTGGCATATTTGTCCTTATCAAATTCTTTACATTTACTCCAACATTATCGCCATGACTTGCACTTTCAACAGATTTGTGGTGCATCTCAATGCTGAATACTTTACCACTTGCTCCGGATGGAGAAAACGAAATAACATCGCCGGGACGCAATGTCCCCTGCTCAATACGACCTGTAATTACATCACCAACACCCTTAATCTTAAATATCCCAGACAGAGGCATACGGAATGACTTATCTACGCGACGCTTTGGTGGACGAATAACATTTGTTAGGGCGTCTACGATTGTATGACCTGTAATTGTCTTGCCCTTTTTAACAATGCTGAAACCCTTATACCAAGGCATCTTCTTCGAAACTGTTGTGAGATTTTCTCCCTGAAACCCACTCATTGGAATAATAGGAATCTCCTTAAGACGCTTTTTAAATCCCGCCTTTGCCAGCATACGACGCATCTCATCGCGAATCTCATTGTATCTCGTCTCACTATAGTTAACAGTCTGTTCATCCATCTTATTTATACCAATAATGATCTGCTCTACACCAAGCAGATTGAGAAGTCGCGCATGCTGACGTGTTTGTCCCTCCATAATACCCTTTTTACGGTCGGTTTTGGCAATTGTCTCCTCAAAACCAGCAGCTGGAACCAGTAAAAGAGCAGCGTCTGCCTGACTTGCCCCACTAATCATATTCTTGATAAAATCCTTATGTCCCGGAGCGTCAATAATAGTATAGTGATAGTTCTCTGTAAAAAACTCCTTGGTCGTACAAGAAATAGTAACACCACGCTTACGCTCATCTTTATTCCTGTCCATAAAAAACGCAAACGCAAAACTCTCCCGATTCATAATCTTTGCCTCCTCGCGCAACTTCTCCATTTCCCTGTCGCTAATACCACCCAACTCAAATAGAAGATGTCCGGTTGTTGTTGAATTATGAGCAACTGTGAAGTCTCCAAGCAAGTGCCGATGATTACCATCTACTTCAAAACCATAAAATGTCTGTGAAGGAACAGGCTGGATACTAATATCATAGCAGCAATGCTGTCTTTTGCTTTCTGTAGTATTATCAATTTCTACCATATCAATAACATAGGTCGCAGATACTGTATTATAATCTCTTACTACACAGCTATAACCGAGAGAATGGCAAATATACTTAATATCATTTACCATATCTAGTCCTGTGATACGCAACTCACCATACTTATCCATAATCCCAGAAAGCAATCCTATCCTGTTTTTACGAGATGTAATTTTATACTGATGCGGAAGATGATTGTATTCCATCAAATTATGTCCCATATCAAATGGAGAAATTGTAATGTCCTGCTCATCAAACTCTGTATCTGCGCGGAAACCAGAAAGTCTCAACTTCATAGTATCATGTAAATTCAAAAAATCTTCCACTGGAATATCTACGATGTCCCCATAATTATAAAACTTATTCGCAATACATCCCCTCTCATAACTGTGATAAAACAAGGACAAAATATGCTTGTCATTAATAATATAATACTCCTCATCGTCGTATTTAACCTTATAACCGCCACAGTATACTTGATGAGTTGACTGGACAATTCGTGATGTTGAATCATCTCCCATCAAAACATCACCCGCCTTAACATCTCCCGCTACCTTAATCTCTCCATTAAACAGAAGAATTTTTGTATTATAATCAAAAGTCTTTCCAGCATCTACGTGCCCGCAAATAACAATTCCAAGATGCTCTTTGCTCATTTTAAGTATCTAATAAACTACAATAACCCTTAAGTCTTTTACAAAAATAAATATAACTTACATTTGATGGTGTTTGTTTATGTCTAATCGTATAAAATAAGCTTGCCAGTTACATTATTATACTTTCCAATTTCAGTGTCGTCGTTGCAAGAATATACAATATTAGTATCATTATCAATCATATAATTCATACCCTCAATAGTAATACCTTCTACTTCTACTGAAATCTCTTCATTTTCTACATCTGGTTTATTAGACGTAGGCATATCTATTTCTTCATCAGAACTCATATCGGCCTCGTTGGAACTTGAACTAAGTATCACATCTTCGTCTGTTTTACTGTCCGACTTTTCCCCAAGTATGAACAATCCATTATCTTCATCAATATCCGTATCAATTTCATATTTATTTTTTTCTTGATTCCCATCGCAACATTCCTTGTTATTTTTTTCTGGATTGCGATTCTTCTTTACAATTCCATATTCTAGACCATTATCGGTTTTTGACTTTCTCAAATGAATACCACAAAATTTCACACCATCTCGACGATGCCGACTACATTGTTTACCACTAGATATCTTTGCCCTACATCTATCTTCATATACAAGATCTTTCTTACCTCCACGTGTTCTTTTTACAGCGTCATTTGATATAATACTTACTTCCATTGTTTTCTTATTTATAAATTCGCTTACAAGAGACTTAATTTCCTTATCATCCCATCCCATTTTCTTACCAATTTTCTTAATTAACTGCTGTCCTTGATAAGCAAATATCACCTGTAAAGAATGAATAGTTGATTCTCGTATAGCAACAGTTTCACTCATAATTGTTGACAGGTAAAAATACAAAAATAATAAGTCAATTTTATTAGTACCAATCTACGATTTCATTATCGCTATCACCTTCTTGGTATTTATCTTGATTATCCTGCTCCTGCTCATACTGCTCTTGCTCATACTCCTCTTGCTCATACTGTTCCTGCTCATATTGCTCCTGCCCATACTCCTCCTGCTCTTCATCATCGTATATAAATTCACACGTCTTATAATAAGATTTACCCATATTAATAAACACCTTCATCATAATCATCAACTGACGCTTCATCTGTATTCTAATAAACATATCATCATTACTAGAATTTTGTGTTTCCTTTATTTCCCTAATTGCTTCCTTTACATCTACTAAATTATTACTAATAGGTGTAACATCCCGAGAAAAAGACATATTGAATACTACAATCTAATTTTAAATTTTAGTATTCAATTTTTTAAAAATAAAAAACTCTGGAGATAGAAGGAGTCGAACCCCCGACCTTCCGCATGCAAAGCGGATGCTCTACCACTGAGCTATATCCCCCATATTAATAGTTCGATATTTCTTTAAGTGTATTTTCTTACAAAAACTCTTCGATTAAAGAGTTTCCTGTTGTTTCTTTATTACAGTAGTTTTCACCAATATCATAAAGAATTTTTGTCTTGATGATGTCGATAAGACTTGTTAATTGGTCTCCAGTATACCATTTCACTAACGATTTATAGTCTTTCTTTGACATATAATTCCTACCAATATCATGTATTATTGATAACTTTATGTCTTCTAGATAGGTTTCGGTTTTTTCTAATGTATCACAAGATACATTTACATTAATAGAAACCATATACTTCTTTATAGTTTCAAAAAAATCTTTTCAATTTTATTATAATTCGATTCTAAAGAAGGATGTTTCTGTCTTTTAAACAAAAAAATCTATTTCTTTTCCAGAATATATCCCAATACGTTCAGGTTCTTCCAGATTATTTATATAAACGAAGTTTTTCTCATCAATCAAAAACGTTTGACCATTTATCTTACGCTTATAGACGCAAATATAATCGTCATTGTTTTTATAGTTTTTTGCTATTTTAGGAATAAATACCACACCATCATCAATCCTCCCATTTGATAATGACTTATTATGACTCTTACAAAATTCACACTCTGATAACTTACTTCTTGAGCATCGCAACCCATCTATTTTCCTACCAAGACATCTTAACTTATCAGGAATGTCTTTTCTTTTATTCTTGATTTCGTATCCCATTAGTAAAGTATTAAATAATCATCACTTTACTTTAAGTATTTTTACTGCTGTGCACAATTCATACCAGGAGGAACAAATTCTTCGAACATCTCTGGCTGATGATTTGATTGATGATTTGATTGTGGATTTGATTGTGAATTTGAGTTGTGTAGGTCTGGGTCTATGTCTACCAAAGTATCCTTCTCACATCCCTCCCCACTTACCTCCTCCTTATTGCGTGGAAGTAGTTTTTTAAGATATTTCTTTCTTTCTGCTGATAACACAGATGGAAAATTAATTACAAATTCAATAATTAGATCCCCGCGACAACCCTCTTTGTTAGTTAGTCCTTCTCCTTCTATTTTCTTCTTCATACCAGGTGTAATAATTCCATTATGTTCTATAAATATTTTTCTTCCATCCATATGCTCTATAATAAATTTAACACCACTTAGCGCCTCCGACAGTAATATTTCTTGCTTCATAAATAAATTAGACTTGTCTCGTGTAAATACTGCGTCATCTTCCTGTTGAATAATTAAAATTAAATCACCTGTTGTAGAGCAATCTGGATTATCATTTGCCTCTCCATAAATTGTTATACGGTCATTATTATCAATACCATTACCAATCGTAACTTCAATGTTTTTAGTTAGTTTTTCCACTCGTTTACCCTGGCATTTAATACATACTTCTTTAATTATCTTTCCTGTCCCATTACACTTATCACATATTTGATGTGTCTGCTGAAGCATGCCAGGAGCAATTTGGGTTAACTTCATATATCTTCCAACACCTTTACATAGTCCACATTTCTTAATCGAGTGGTCATACTTACCACCACTACCCTTACACAAAGAGCATTTTATTATTTTATTCAAGTTTATTTTTATTTTTTTGTTATTATAAATATCTGCCAGACTTACTTTGATTTTTTCAATCCTGTCTCTGCTTCTATCTGGGGGCTGTTGCTGGTGGCGCTGACCAAATATTCCACCAAACATCCCACCAAATGGATCTGGCATCATGCCGGATTTTAAACCCTCGTCTCCAAATCTATCATATAAACTCCTTTTTTCTTTATCAATAAGGACATTATAAGCACCACTTATTTCTTTGAACTTTTCTTCAGCGCCGGGTTCTTTATTCTTATCTGGATGATACTTCATAGCAAGTCTATGATACGCCTTCTTTATTTCAGAAGACGTTGCTGTATTTGAAACGTTTAGAATTTTATACTTATCCATTATTACTCACTTATTAAATATATATCCTTAAATTATTGTGGTAATTCATCCGCCAAAATTAATAATATTTACAACATCCCCACGACTTAAAATTGATACATTTTTAGTCGCAGTAGTGGTTATAAGTTACAATAAAGTCATGGATACCGATACACGAACAGCAATTAACGTCGCTTCTAAGATTCCGCGGTTGCCATACGAATTGATTTTAATAATTATAAACTTGAGTAATTCTGCGACATTACAGAAATTTAAAAATAATCCATTGTTTGGTAAAGATACACAAAGAGAATTATCTAAACGCACATTGTATCGTCACGATATTTTACATAACAAAGACTTTTGTGTTATAAGAAATCAATTAACACATCGTCGTTATATGCGTTCTGGTAGAAAATATGAAAGTGTTTCAGACCTAATAACATTAAATCCGCGTTTAAGTCTTTTGCATAATATAATAACACTGGATGATATCAAAACCATTACCTATTTTTTTCCAGAAATTAAATATATCGATCTAAAATGGTGTAATAATGTGAATGATAATTGGATTAACGCCATTGCGAGCGGATGCCCCAACCTAATTGACTTCGAATTACAAAGAATACAACCAAATACAGATTTTATTACAGATGATAGTATAATAAATTTGGCACAAAATTGCAAGCAATTAGAATCTATTTACTTATCCGAATGTGCTAAAATTACAGATGATAGTATTATTGCTATTGTGAAACACTGTCACAATATTGATACAATAATTATTCCACACTGTTATAATATTACAGATAACAGTCTTAAAGCTATTGGTAAAAATGCTAAAAACTTGATACAATTAGATATAGCGGAATGCTATAATATTACTGATGACGGTATTATTGCAATTGCTGAAGGCTGTCCTATGTTAGAATACTTAACATTAAGCGAACTGTCATTATATGGTAGGCCCAACTACAATTACCCCCAACACATTACTGATAATGGTATTTTCGCTATAGCCAATAATTGCCATAATTTACAACATATAGATTTGCGATTATCTTACATATCTGATGAATGTATAAGTTATTTGCTACAACTCAATTTACAAGTATCGGTGTTTAGAACACTATTTATGTCTATAAAACAGTCCGAATTATCTTTCTCAACCAATATAACCACTTCGCAAATTAATGTTGTTATGCCATTATGTAAGAATATATGTAAAATGGATTTCAACGGCTGTAAAATGATAACAGACGAGCATATCAAGACAATTGTTAAATACTCTCCGGAATTATATGATATTAATCTAAATAGTTGTAATTTAATAACAGACGACAGCATTAATAATATTGTCATTTATTGTGATGAATTACATTTTATAGATATTAACAGATGCCATAAAATAACAGACGCCGGTATTATATCATTAGTTATGTCTTGTCCTGAATTGGAAACAATCGGCATAAACCACTGTCCTAAAATAAGCGCACACCTTAAAAATCTTATTGGAGAACAAATGGTTGTTATTTAATTTCTTTCGTTATTGTCTGTTATTATTGTCTGTTAATCATCTGTTAAAAATGAATAATATTGTGTAAAATAACGGATATATAACTGTGTTCCCGTCAGCAGCAGACCCATCATAATTGACAGTGTCTTATATGAGTTTTTTATACTTATTTGTTTTTTTAATTCCAAAGATACACGGTTATATGTATTTTCATAAAGTTTTGATGAATAAGATACTTTTTTTAGTTTATTTTCTAACTGTTCTTGGCAAATATTTTTAGTCTCTAACTGTAATCGCTGTTTATACTCTTGGTTTTCCAGTTGTAATATTTTTACATCATTAACTTTTATTATTACTTGGCACTCACCTATTTTTTCCTGTAATCGTTCATTTCGAATTAGTAACTTACCAATAATGCTTTCGGGATCATATTTTAGAGAAGAACTAGAAAGAGGAGAAGACGGGGAAGATGGCGGACTTTTGAAGACCTCTTTGACATTGTTACACTCATTAATCGTATCTAAGAGTTTCTTTACTTCATTTTTAGTATGACTATTACTTTCTTCATTATATTCTTCTAATGATATTTTTTTACACCATTGTATGGGATTTGTCATAGTTTGTTTTTATTTTATATCTAAAAATATAAACCAACTTTTAAGTATGTTTATGCTTTGGTCTTTCTTCGTGTCTTACTTCGTGTCTTGAAACCAGTTGCTGTAAGTTCAACAACTTCTAGATCATCATCGAGGGCCAGTAGTCCTAGTTGTCTAATTGCTTCTTGCTCTTCGTATAGTGGATTTTCTCTTTCCATTATAGGCAGCTGACCACCTCGTTGTCTTTTGCTCTTTTTTGTTTTGCTCTTTTTTGTTTTGCGTTTTTTTGTTTTGCTCTTTTTTCTACCGCCAGTTTGGTGAGGTCTTTGTAGTGTTGCGTAGGTTGATTCTGGTTGTGGAACCGACCTATCTAGACTTGAATAATCGCTCGCACCGGATGTATCGAGTGTTGCGTAGGTTGATTCTGGTTGTGGACCCGACCTATCTAGACTCGAATAATCGCTCGCACCGGATGTATCGAGTGTTGCGTAGGTTG
>Ga0114993_10006195_pt1 | contig 11332 bp, 12 predicted proteins | sample ArcticOcean_MG_C_FD_87042 | JGI IMG/M metagenome (GOLD analysis project Ga0114993, IMG submission 87042) | Marine microbial communities from western Arctic Ocean - ArcticOcean_MG_CB2_150 | ecosystem: Environmental > Aquatic > Marine > Oceanic | place: Arctic Ocean: Canada Basin | collected...
CCAATTGGAAGAACTCCAAGATCAAACCCAGCTACTTATACTGGTGCTTTTGGACCAATCAGAGACTGGTTTGCTGCTTTGCCAGAGTCAAAAGCTAGAGGTTATAAGGTTGGACGTTTTTCTTTTAACGTAAAAGGTGGTAGATGTGAAACTTGTGAAGGTGATGGTGTGATAACCTATGAAATGCACTTTCTTCCAGATGTATTTATACCTTGCGATACTTGTAAAGGTGCTCGATATAATCGAGAAACATTAGAAATTAGATTTAAAAATAAAAATATAGCTGATGTGCTTGATATGACAGTTGATGAAGGTTGTGAATTTTTTGAAAATATTCAAAGCATTAGATCAAAATTAATCACTCTTAAGCATGTTGGTTTGGGTTATATGAAAATTGGTCAACAAGCGACAACATTATCTGGCGGAGAAGCTCAAAGAATAAAATTAGCAAAAGAACTATCAAAAAGACCTACTGGAAGAACATTATACATTTTAGATGAACCAACTACAGGGCTTCATTCACATGATATTAAAAAATTACTGGAAATATTACAGGCTTTTGTAAATACCGGTAATACTGTAGTTGTAATAGAGCATAACCTAGATGTAATAAAAACTGCGGATCATATTATTGATATGGGTCCTGAAGGTGGAGTTAATGGTGGAAAAATAATCGCTGAAGGATCTCCCGAAAAAGTAGCAGAGATTTCAGAAAGTTATACAGGAAGATTTATTGGAGAATTATTAGGCAATTCTTCTATGAAAAAAACTGCTTAAAATTGTAAATTATGATATAATAGAATCATGGTAAGCATTCTACAATCTTTATCAAAAACCGTACACGCCTCTCTAGCGATCGCTATAGTTCTTTTTTTAGGACTGCATTTTGGTGGAGATGGATTTACTTTTGACCAATATTTTTTTAGTTGGCTCTTTAGATATTTTCATGTTTTAAATGGAATAATGTGGATTGGTTTATTGTGGTATTTTAACTTCGTTCAAATACCATCCATGCCTAATATTCCAGATGAACAAAAACCGGCTATTGGCAAGGTAATAGCTCCAAAAGCACTATTTTTCTTTAGATGGGCTGCTCTAGGAACAATAGTAACAGGTTTAATAGTTGCTTATCTACAAGGTTATGTACACCAAGCAATGATATTAGGAATTGGTAGTGGCGATCCAAAAAGTACGACGATTGGTATAGGAATGTGGCTAGGTATAATTATGGCTTATAATGTGTGGTTTGTTATTTGGCCAAATCAAAAGAAAGCTTTAGGAATTGTTGATTGTTCTCCTGAAGAAAAAGCAAAATCAGCTAAAACTGCAATGTTGTTTTCAAGAACAAACACTTTGCTTTCTTTTCCAATGCTTCTTTCAATGGTTGCTGCTCAAAACCTTTACTAATTAAGGAACTATTTTTTCTTCTTTTTTTTCCAAAGTTTTATAACTAACTTTAAAAAATTTTAAAACTGGAGCGGCTACAAAGATTGATGAGTAAGTTCCAATTAAAACTCCAAGTATCATAGCAAAAGAAAAACCTCTTAAAATTTCTCCGCCCAAAATATAAATTGATAATAAAGCTAACAAAGTAGTTAAAGAAGTTATAATCGTTCTAGATAAAGTTTCATTAATGGAAAGATTAGCTGTTTCACTAATATTCAGCCTTGTATATTTGTTTAAATTTTCTCTTATACGATCGTATATAACAACTGTATCATTCATAGAGTATCCTATAATCGTTAAAACTGCTGCAATTATTGAAAGATTAACTTCTAAAGATAAAATTGAAAATATCCCTATGGTAATTATTACATCGTGAAATAACGCAACGATTGATCCGACGCTAAACTGCCATTCAAATCTTATCCAAATATAAAAGAGCATAGCCACCAGAGATAAAAAGATGGCGATTATTCCTGACTCTAAAAGTTCAGAGCTTACTTTGGGACCAACATTTTCAACTCTTCTAAAATTTATTTCTACATTTAAATTATTAATCAGAGTTTTTTTAATTTCAGGTATAAGCTCATTATTATTTCCTGTTTTTTGTTCTATTTTTATTAAATAATCACTCTCTTTACCAAATGCTTTGACATTCACATCGCCTAAGTTCATGGAATTTAATGATGATCTTATTTCAGATATATTAATATTTTTACTATCTGCTCTTAATTCTATTAACGTACCGCCCTTAAAATCAATACCATAATTAAGGCCTTTAAATATAATAAATATAATACTCATTATAAAAATAAATAATGATAAAATATTTGCTGATTTAAATTTTGAAGAAAAATCTATATTTCTATCCATTATAAATTTACCTTGCCCTCTTTCTTGTTTAAAACAATCATCGAAGTTAAATGTCTAGCTAAAAAATATGCTGAATATAAAGTTGTTATAATTCCTATTCCAAGTGTAATTGCAAATCCTTTAACCGGTCCAGACCCAAAAGCAAAGAGTATAACTGCTGCAATTAAAGTTGTAATATTAGCGTCAAGAACTGTAATTCTTGCTTTAGAATAACCAATATCAAAAGCATGTATTATAGATTTTTCTGTTTTTAATTCTTCTTTAATTCGCTCAAATATCAATACATTCGCATCTACTGCCATACCAACAGTTAAAATTATTCCTGCTATTCCTGGCAGTGTCAAAGTTGCTTCTAGGATAGTTAAAACTCCAACAAGCATAATTAAATTTGCAACTAAAGCTAGGTTAGCTATTAAGCCAAAAACTTTATATTTATAAAACATGAAAAGAATAACTAAAATAAATCCAATTATTAAAGATGTTATTCCTGATTTTATGGAGTCTTCTCCTAAATCAGGACCTACAGTTCTTTCTTCTACAACATTTAAAGGGGTTGGTAGTGCTCCTGATCTTAGCAATAAGGCTAAATCAGTTGCCTCTTGAAACGAGAAATTTCCCGAAATCATTCCACTACCGGAAGTTACAGCTTCATTTATTGAAGGTGCGCTTACAATTTTTCCATCTAAAACTATAGCTAATCTTTTTCCCACATTGTCAGTGGTTGTTCTTCCAAATTTTTGTGCACCCAATCTATCTAAAGTAAAGGATACTGTGGGTTGATTTGATTGACTGTTAAAATTAGGTTGAGAATCAATCAAATTTTCACCGCTCATTACAATTCTCTTACTAACATTTAGTTCTTCGCCAGTTTCTGACATCAATTTATCAGTGCCAAATTCTTCGTTTTCTGCAACTAATCTAAAATTTAACTTGGCTGTTTTTCCTAAAAGACTTTTAATTCTTTCTGGATCTTTTAGGCCGGGTAATTCAACTAAAATTCTTTTTTCACCTCTTTGTAAAATTGTTGGCTCTTTCGTTCCAACATCATCTATTCTACGTCTAACAATCTCAATAGATTGTTTTAAAGCTGAATTGTTTATTGTTAATAGACCATATTTTGAAAATAAAACTCTTACATTGTTGTTTTCTAAAATTTCTAAATCTAATTCAAATGAATTATAATTGCCAATATAAGGATTTAAAGAATTATCATTTTTTGAAAAAAATAATAACTTAAATTTTTCAATATCATTTAATGAAAAGCTTAAATTTTTTTCATTAATTTTAAAATTTAAATAATTTAAATTATTATCTTTTAGTAATTTTTTTAAAGGAATTACCCTTGATTGAATTTTTTCTTTAACTAAAGGATCTGAATTAATTTCTAGAAGAAGGTAGGATCCACCTTGTAAATCTAAGCCTAAATTGACTTTTTTATCTATTAAAGGTTCTTTTTGATCTTGAAAATTTAATATTGAAAAGAAAGATATAAATAAAAAAATAAGATAAATGAAAAAAATATTTATTTTAGAAAAATTTAACACGAAAAAGAATTATTTTTTAACTTCTTCTTTTTTAAGCAAGCTCGTTATTGTTGATCTTATAATTTGAACTTTAACATTTTCTCCAATAATCACTTCAATACGATCATCTTCCATAACTCTATCAATGGTACCTATCATTCCGCCTGATGTTATTATTTCATCCCCTCTTTTTAAAGACGCAACCATAGCTTTGTGATCTTTTGCTCTTTTTTGTTGTGGCCTAATTAAAAAAAAGTAAAAAATTACAAATATTAAAATTAGTGGTATGAATTGTGCTATTCCTTGGCCGTTCATTAAAGGATAATTATAATAAAAGAGTTAGTTAAACAAGAGAATAATAATCAAATTTTATCTAAATTATTCATGTATTTTTTTAAAATAGTTGGAATGGTAATTGATCCGTCTTCATTTTGATTATTTTCTAATAAAGCTATCATTAATCTTCCTACCGCTAAGCCAGAACCGTTTAAAGTTCCAACATATTCATTTCCATTAGGTGTTTTATATTTTGCTCCCATTCTTCTTGCTTGAAAAGATCCACAAGATGAACAGCTTGAAATTTCTCTATATTTTTTTTCTGAAGGCACCCAAACCTCAATATCAAAAGTTTTTTCAGCACTAAATCCCATGTCTCCAGATGATAAAAGCATTATTTGGTAAGGAATTTCTAATTTTTTTAAAATTTCTTCTGCGCAATTTAACATTCGATCTAATTCAGTAATACAGTTTTTTGGCTCAACTATACTAACAAGTTCGACTTTGTAAAATTGATGTTGCCTCATCATTCCTTTGGTATCTTTCCCATAGCTGCCTGCTTCTCTTCTAAAACATGGAGTGGCAGCAACAAATCGTTGGGGAAGTTCATTAGCATTTAAATTCGCCTTTCTAACTAAATTAGTGAGCACAACTTCAGCTGTTGGTATTAAAAATTTTCTTTCGTCAGAATTATCAGACCTTATCTCAAATTGATCTTCTTCAAACTTTGGGAGTTGACCAGTACCAAACATTACATCTTCATTAACAATTAAAGGTGGTGAAATTTCAGTATATTTAAACTGATTTACATGAGTATCTAACATAAAGTTAATTAATGCTCTTTCAAGCATTGCAAATTTATCTCTAAGAACAACAAATCTTGATCCTGACAATTTGATTGATGTATCAAAATCAATGCCTTTATTTTTTATCCCAAGATCAACATGTGATTTTATTTTGAAATTAAAATCTTTTAATTTTCCAACTTTTTTAATTAATTTATTTTCTTTCTCATTTTTTCCAATTGGAACATCTTTATTTGCAATATTAGGAAGATTAGAAATAATTTGATCTACTTCTTTTTGAGTCTTTTTTTGTTCTAATAAAATTTTATCAATTTGGCCTGAAATTTTCTTTGATCTTTCAAAATTTGATTTTTCTTTTGATTTAGATAAATTCTTTTTTTCTTGTTCTAATAATTCTTTCTTATTAATTAAGTCTCTATTGATTTTATCTGCTTTATTAAATTCATCAGTGTTAAAATCTAAATTTCTATCTTTAAATTTCTTCTTAAATGTTTCTAAATTTTTTCTTAAATCTTTAAGATTATGCATCTTTTACTTCTTTATCTTTTTTTTCAGTAAACTTCACTGTTAATATAGACAATTCATAAAGTAACAATAAAGGTATAGCTAGACCAATTTGTGTAATTGGATCTGGAGGTGTTAATATAGCTGCAACTGTAAAAATAATAACTATTACATATCTTCTGGTTTTTTTTAAATAGTTAGAATTAACTACGCCTATTTTTGCTAATAAATTTAGAAGTATTGGAAGTTGAAAACTTATTCCGAATGCAAATATTAGTCTCATAATTAACGATAAATACTCATTTACTTTTGCCTCTAATTGAATTGGCAAACTTGTATTTGTGCCGATTGACTCGAAAGATAAGAAAAACTTAATGGCTAGTGGCATTATTAAATAATAGACTAATACCCCCCCAAATAAAAAAAGAATGGGAGTGAATATTAAATATGGTAAAAGAGCTTTTTTTTCATTTTTATATAATCCCGGCGCAATAAATTTATAAATTTGAATTAGCAAAACTGGGCTTCCTAAAAAAATTGCAACAAAAAATGCAACTTTCAAATAAGCAATAAATGTTTCGTGTAAAGCCGTAAAAATAAGTCTTCTAGAATTTTGATCATCTTTTACAGCATTAGCGTAAGGTTCTACTAAAAAATTATAAATCTGTTCAGCAAAAATATATGAAATAATGAAAATAACTAAAATAAATATTATTGATCTTAAAAGCCTTGATCTAAGCTCAACAAAATGACTAGTAAAAGAATTTGAATTAGTCATCTAGTTTATCTTTTTTTTTTAAATCTTCGTCTTTAATAATGTCCTTTTCTAATTCAATTTCATTAGTTGCTGATGATATTTCTCTCTGAAAACTGCTAAATGTGTTTTTTAATTTTCCTATATATGAGCCTATTTTTTTTAAAGCAATAGGAAATTCTTTAGGGCCCCAAATTAGAATAGCAATTCTAACTACTGCTTAAATCTCTAACCAACCAATTTGAGGCCTTTCGATTATTTGTTTTCGGAATCAGAATTGTCTGAATTGGTCTTGTTATCATCATTGCCTGAAGAAGAGTCATCAGACATACCCTTCTTAAAACTTTTAATACCTTTAGCAACGTCTCCCATTAAACTTGATATCTTGCCTCTTCCAAAAAGCAAAACCACAATCACAACTACTATAGCTATTTGCCAAAAACTAATTCCCATAATGAATAATTATATACAATAATTTTAATTAAATAGATATCTTTTTTATTTATCTGTTTCGGGAGCTTTCTTAATCGCGTCTTCAATATCTTCGTAAATATTCTGTTTCTCATTCATTGACTGTTCTTTAAAAAATTTTCCAGTTCCAAAGATTGATTGATCTATACTTGAAGTGTCAATTAAACCAGCTGAGCTTAACTCATCAACAGTTGGCAGATCAGATAGCTTTTGAATATTAAAATGATTTAAAAAATTTTCAGTAGTTGCATATTGAATCGGTTTTCCAGGAACATCTTTCCTGCCAGAGGGTCGCACCCAATCAAGTTCTAATAAAATTTCTAGTGTATTTGTTGCAAATGATACACCGCGAATCTCTTCTATTTCAGATCTAGTAACAGGTTGATGGTAAACAATAATTGCTAACGTTTCAATTGTGGCTTTAGATAATTTTTTTTGTGTAGATTTTTGTAAAGACATTAATTTTGATAAATTTTCAGCTGTTCTAAAAGACCATTTGTTCTTTATACAAACTAAATTTATACCTCTATTCTTATAATCATCTTTAATTTTTTCTAAAACTTTTTTTATATTTGAAGTAGTTTTTACTCTTTGTTCAATGGTTTCTATATCTAAAGGTTCAGAAGCTGAAAAAAGAATTGCTTCGATTTGACGCTCAAGTTTTGAAATACTTGATGGAAAAGAGATTATATTATCTTTATCTTTGTTTTTCATTAATTTGGATTTCTTTTAATCATCACTTTTTCAAAAATTTTTTCTTGTAAAATTTTAATAACTCCTTCTTTAGTTAGCTCCAAGCTCGCAGCAAATATACCTGATAATCCGGTTTTCTTCATTTTTTTATTAGAATAAAATTCTGGTATTAAATCAATAATATTTGTCCAATCATTGATTTGGTTTAAATTGTTTTTGATTTGTTTTATCCCTTCTTCAGCTGTCAAAACAGGTAATTTTGGAATATTAATTGTCAGAAATATTTTTTTCATTTTAATATTAGAATAAGTCTTCAACAATTCATAAAGTGAAATATCATATATAGGAGTGTTAATTGATCTGATTCCACCTTTCATGCCTCTCGTAAAAATATGAACACCTAATCTTTTTTTTTGCAACATCAAATCTGAAAGAATCCTTATTAATTCTAATTTTTTTAATTGAATTTTTAATTTCTCAGCAACTTCTAGAGCTTTAAAGTCATCATCTTCCTGTTCTGGTAATAATAATTTAGATTTTAGATATGCTAACCAGGTAGCCATTAATAAATATTCTGAAGCTGTTTCTAAATTTAGATTTTCATTATCTTTAATAAAATTTAAAAACTGATCTGCAAGCATCGTGACGGATATCTCGGCAAGGTCAACTTTTTGATTTTTAGCTAAATCAAGCAAAGTTTCTAATGGACCGCTGTAGTTTGGAATGTCAATAGAGATTTGATTTAAATTTTTTGATTCCATTAGATTATTTTATCTTAAAAATTTATAAAATTCTGATGTTTTTTTGGCTGTGAATTTGTCAATAAAAGGAACTTCTTTTATCAATTTATAAGAATCTTTATAATTGCCTGCACAATACAAAACTATATTACAGCCTGCTAAAAGTGATTTTTTAGCATTCGTTACTAAATCATATTTTAAAGCTTTCATTGAAATATCATCAGAAATTAAAATTCCTTTAAAGCCAATTTTTTTTCTTATAATTTCTGAAATGATTTTTTTTGAAAAAGTTGCAACATTATTTTTGTCAATCTTTTCATATAAAATATGAGCTGTCATAGCAAATTTTGATGGATTTGATTTAAAAGGTAAAAAATCAATTTTATTTAAATCTTTATAATCTAATTTTACTTTAGGCGTTTTTAAATGACTATCTAACGAAGCGCATCCATGGCCAGGCAAATGCTTAATCACTGTAGCTAATTTATTTAATTCATATTGTTTTACACATATTTGTCCAAGCTTTTTAACAACATTAGGATCGCTAGAAAAACTTCTATTTCCAATAATTTTATTTGTATTTTTTCTAAGCACATCAAGAACAGGCACTGTATTAATATTTATGCCAATCTTTTTTAAAAAAGCTGTCAAATTATTAATATAATTTTTATAAAAAATTAAAGAAATTTTATTATTAATTTTATAGATATCGCCTAAAGATTTTTGAGAAAAATTATGATTAACTATTTTACTCAATCTTGAGACAGTAACACCTTCTTCATCAGTCATTATAGGAAATTTTGAGTCTTTTGTTAATTTTCTAATTCTTTTTATTAGTTTTTTTATTTGTTCTAAAGACTTAATGTTTCTCTTAAAAAGCATTAAACCCCAAGGTTTTTCATTGGCTAATAAATTTTTTTCCTTTATAGATAGTTTATATCCTTTTATGCTGATTATAATTGCTTTTTTTTTCATTCTATCTTTAATAAATTCCAAAAACTTCTCGACTTATTATCTTTTATTTCTTCAAAAAATGATGAATTGAATTCAATCACATTATTAGTATCATTTTCTAAAATAGGTATATTTGAAATTTTAGTTTTAAGAATTTCCTCAATGTTGGATCTATTCAAATTAATATTTTTAATATTTTTATTGGAAGAATAGTATTTATAAATATTTAAAAAAAATAAAAAAATAATAATTAAAAAGAATAAATTAATGATTTTATACATTACATTTTATCAGGGAGTGAAACACCCAAAATACTCATCCCTCTTTGTATGACTATAGTCGTAAGAACAATGATTGCTAATGTTTCTGTTTTCTTTATTTTTCCGTTTTCAATAAATTTAAAACTTTGCTCTTCATTTCCTTTACTCCAATAAGAGTGAAATAAAGTTGCAAGCTCATAAAGATAATATGGTATTTTGTGTGGTTCATATTTAGAAGAGGCTGTTTCTATAATTTTTGGCCACTCAAATACTTTTCTTAAAATTTTTATTTCATTCTCATTTAATGAAAATGCTTTTAAATCCAAATTTATTTTATCATTTAAATCTTTATTTAATGTTCTAAATAATGAACTAATTCTCGCAAAAGAATATTGAACATAAAACACGGGATTATCTTTGCTTTTTTCTAAAACTTTATCAAAGTCAAAATCAAGTTCAACGTCATTGCTTCTATTCAACATCATAAATCTTATAGAATCTTTATTCACTTCATTTAGTAAATCCTGAGCTGAAATAAAATCTCCAGCCCTTTTAGACATTTTAAATGGTTTTCCATTTTTGTATAATTTTACCAACTGACAAACCTTGCAATTTAATTTGACTTTATTTTCTGAGAGCGCGTTAACAGCGGCTGTTATTCTTTTTGTATAACCTGTGTGATCTGCTCCAAGCACATCAATTAAATAATCATAATTTCTATTTATTTTATCCATGTGATAACCCACATCGTTTGCAAAATACGTCCAAGACCCATCGTTTTTTTGCATTGCTCTATCCGTGTCGTCGCCAAATAAGGTGGATTTAAAAATTAATCTTTTGGTTTTTTTCCAAGTTTTGTCCGTCTCTCCTTTTGGAGGTTCTAAATAACCTTCTTGAACGTAATTATTTTTCTTTAAATGATTTACTGCTTTATCTACTAATTTTTCTTCAATTAACTCTGTTTCTGAAAAAAAATTATCATGTTCAATACCTAATTGTTTTAAATCTGACTTAATTAAATCCATAGAATGCTTCAATGACTCTTTTTTAATTAATTTAAGAGACTCATCAAAATTATCAAATTTTTCATTTTTATTTGAGTCAATAATTTTTTTACCTATTTCAATTATGTATTCTCCGGGATAAAGATTTTCTTTCAAGATAAATTTTTCATTGTATTTAATTTCTCTTATTCTTAAAAAAACTGATTTAGCAAAATTTTTAATTTGGTTTCCGTAATCATTGATATAATATTCTTTTGTAACCTTGTTGCCGTTAAATTTTAATAAATTAGCTAAAACATCCCCATAAATAGCGCCTCTACAATGGCCTACATGCATTGGTCCTGTCGGATTAGCTGATACAAATTCTATATTATAATTATTACTAGAATTTTTCTTACCATAAGATTTTTTATTTTCTAATATTTTATTTATATTTAAAATTAAAGATTTGTTTGTTAATTTTAAATTTAAAAAACCTGGTCCTGCAATTTCTATTTTTTCAAAATCTTTTAAATCTTTTAAGATTAAGTCTTTAATTTTATTAGCCAACTCTTTGGGGTTAATCTTATTAATTTTTCCTAATACAAGGCCTGCATTACAAGATAAATCAAAATTAAACTCCACTGGAGGACTTTCTACGACAATACCTTTAAAGTTATTTAAATTATCTAATTTAAGAAGTTTTTGATTTTTAAGTATTAGAGCGGTAATCTTATTTATATATTCTTCAAATATATTCATTTTGATCTATTGTATAGATTTATTGCAAATCTATCAGTCATTCCAGCTATAAAATCACAGATTGATCTATCTATATCAGATTTTTTAATATTTTTTATATTTATATATTTTTTAGGGTTTTTTTTAATCTTTAGAAATAGACCTTTAATAATTTTCTTGCCATAGCTGGTTTTTTTTACAACGCTTTTATGATGATACATTTTTTCTTTTAAAAATCTTTTTATACTAACATCAAATAAATTCATTTTTTTAGAAAAATATACAATAGGATATTGAGATTTATACACATC
>Ga0114993_10006198_pt1 | contig 11329 bp, 11 predicted proteins | sample ArcticOcean_MG_C_FD_87042 | JGI IMG/M metagenome (GOLD analysis project Ga0114993, IMG submission 87042) | Marine microbial communities from western Arctic Ocean - ArcticOcean_MG_CB2_150 | ecosystem: Environmental > Aquatic > Marine > Oceanic | place: Arctic Ocean: Canada Basin | collected...
GATTGTTCAAATTAACCACAGAGACACAGAGAGCACAGAGATTTTTCCCCTCTGTGCTCTCTGCGGTAAAAAAATTACTTCAACAACTCTTCGGCGTGCTTGCGGGCGGCGGTGGATTTGCCGCCGAGCATTCGGGCGAGTTCCTCGACGCGGGCTTCGGCGTCGAGGGGGGTGATGTTCGATTCGGTGCGGCCGTCGATGACGGCTTTGCTGACTACGTAATGCGTTTGGGCCAAGGCGGCTACGGGGGCGAGGTGGGTGATGCAGAGCACTTGGCGTTGGTCGGCGATTTGGCGCATACGCTCGCCGACGGCGTGAGCGGTTTCGCCGCCGATGTTGGCATCGACTTCATCGAAAATCAAAACGGGGATGGAATCCTCGGCGGCAAGCACGGTCTTGAGCGCGAGCATCACGCGGGCGAGTTCGCCGGAGGAGGCAATGGCGCGCAACGGCCGCGCGGGCTCCCCGGGGTTGGGTGCGAATTGGAATTCAACGGTGTCGAGCCCCGTGGCCTTGGCCTCGGCGGCGGCGGACGTGGTGGTGAGGGCGACGTCGAGTTGGCTTTGGGCAAAGCCGAGGTCATTCAAGTGGACGGTGACGGCTTGGGTGAGTTTGGGAATGAGTTTTTTGCGTTGGGCGGTGAGTTTTTTGCCGTTGGATAAAATTTCAGTTTCCAGCTTTTTCAGCTCGGCATTCAAGCGAATCAATTCTTCGTCGCGGCTTTCGAGCACGGTAAGTTTTTTGGCGGCTTCCGCGCCGAATTCCAGCACGACCTCGATGCTGCCGCCGTATTTGCGCTTGAGGGATTGGGTGAGGTTGATGCGTTCCTCGAGCGCGTGGAGTTGGGCGGGGTCGATGTCCACGCGGTCGGCGTAGGCGGCGAGTTCGTTTTGCAGTTCCTGCAGATTGGCGCGTGCGTGTTCGTGCAGCACGACGAGCGCGGAGGCGGTTTCATCGACTTGCTGCAAATCGGCGAGCACGCGGCCGATTTCGCCGGAGCGATCGAGCAGCGAGCCATCCGTTTCGCTGACGAGCTGCCGCGCGCTTTGGCATAGCTCGAGCAGTCGCGCGCCGTTGCTGGCGCGTTGGTAATTGGCGTCGAGGTTTTCCTCCTCGGCGGGGTCCAACGCGGCATCGCTGATTTCCTTCACTTGAAACCGCAGCAAATCAAGCTGCTGCGCGTAAGTGGCTTCGTCGACCACGAGGGCGGCCTTGGCCTTTTCAATCTCCGCGCGGCGGCGCATCAATTCGGCGAAGGCATCGCGCGGGGTTTGCAATCCGCCGAAGGCATCGAGAATGTCGAGTTGCCGTGCGGGATGCAGCAGCGATTGGTGGTCATGCGCGCCGTGGACGTCCACGAGCCATTCGCCAATTTGCTTGAGCACAACGAGCGTCGTGGCGGTGCCGTTGACAAATTGCCGGTTGCTGCCCGCCGCCGTGAAAGTGCGCTTAAGCAAAAGCTGATTTTCCTCGCACGGCTCCAGCCCGTGTTCGTCCAAAAAATTCGCCAACGGCGCATCGAGCGTCGCTACATCGAACGCGGCCTCGACGGTGCATTGATCGGCCTCGGCGCGGATGAGTGTGCGGTCGGCGCGCTCGCCCAGCACAAGATTCAGCGCGCCAATGAGAATGGACTTGCCCGCGCCCGTCTCGCCACTGATCGCATTGTAACCGGCCCCCAACTCCAAAGTGAGGTCGGTGACCAATGCAAGATTCCGAATGCGAAGCGTATCCAACATGCGCGGGCATTGTGCCGGAAAGCGCGCGCGGGAAAATAAAATTGTGTTCACCGGCCCATTCGGGCATCCCTGCGGGCGCATGGCGTTTGAGTTTACATTTTTGGGGACGGGCACTTCGCAGGGGGTGCCGGTGATTGGACAGGAGTATCCGCCGGAGTTTTTAGCCAACCAGAAGAATCATCGGCTGCGGTGTTCGATTTATGTGGTGACAGATGAAGTTCGGGTGGTGGTGGACACGACGCCGGATTTTCGCACGCAATGTTTGCGGGAAAACATTTGCGCGCTCGATGCTGTGCTGGTGACGCATGCGCACACGGACCACATCATGGGCATGGATGATTGCCGGCGCTTCTGCGAGATCAACGGCGGGCCGCTGCCGATTTACGCGAGTGCGAAGACGATGGGGCACTTGCGCCGCGTGCACGCGCATTCGTTTCACGACGGCGAAATGAAAAAGGGTTATTTTAAGCCGGAACAAAACATCATCGATGGCCCCTTCGAATTGGGTGACCTGCGAATCACACCGGTGGATTTGCCGCACGGCGATATGGGCTCCACCGGATTTTTATTTGAACAAGCCGGCGAAAAAAAACTGGCGTACTTGACCGACGCCAAATCGATTCCCGATGCCGTAGTGGAAACCGTGCGCGGTGCGAAAGTGGCCGTGCTCGACGCCCTCCGCCCGCAACCGCACTGGACGCATATGACCACCGAAGAAGCCTTGGTCGCAGCGGCTGCGATTGGCGCCCGACAAACTTACTTAACGCATCTCACGCATTTTTATGACCACGATGTGGATGATGCGAAACTGCCGGAAGGGGTGGGGTTGGCGTGGGATGGGTTGCGGATAATTTGATTTTCCTTGGTCAGTTGGTTTGGGAAGTGGCCATAAAAAAACGGCCGACAATGGCGGCCGTTTTTTCACGCTCCCATTTCGTCTTCAAACGAGCTTTCCGCCACGGGGAAGCAAAGGTGATCCCGCACGTATTGGATGCCTTCGATGGCGGTGGCGTCGGGGTCGCGGTAGTTGCTTTCGGTCTCGGCGATGAGCGGGGCGGTTTCGGTGCCCATGATTTTATTGTAGCGCGCGGGGTAGCCGATGTTAATGAGCATCTCGGCGTAGCGCACCATGTTGAGGTCTCCGCTAACGAGGTCGGTGAATTGCATCGCGCGGTTACGCCAGTTGCCTTCCATTTTGCGCAGAGGCACGTTGGGGCGGACGGTGAAATTTTTCACGTGGCACGCGTACACGCGATCGCGCACAGCGGGATGAGTAAAGCGCGTTTCCCAGTCCTCGCCTTCCCAGCAATGGGAGGGATCGGCATTGACGGTGAGGCAGGGATCGCCATCGCAAATTTCTACGAGCCGGCCGAATTCTTCCGCGCACATGGCGGCCGTGCCGGGGTGGATTTCGTGCGCGAGAAAAATCCCAAGGCTGTTGGCGTGCGCGCGAATCTTGGCGGTCTTTTTGACAAAGCGTTCCTCGCCTTCTTTAACCAAATCAAAATTGCCGCCTGCCCAGAAGCCCCACGGATAACCAGTGGCCAATTCCCAACCGTGCGAGGCTCCCCAAAACATCGGCAGAATTTTGATGTCCAACGCCGCCGCGAGATCGAGCAGTCGCAGCAGATAATCTTCGGCCCAGTCTTCGATTTTGCCTTTGGCCAGCTTCGCCACTTCCGGCGGTACAAATGGGCGCAAACCCTTCGTGCCCGTCCACGCGCTCGTGTGCACCCAGAACATGCAATGGCCGGAGATGCCGTCGAGCTTCAGCTCGTGTTTTTCAAACGCTTGCCGGATGAGATGTGGCCGGGTGAATTTGCCGGTCTTGCCTTCGACCATGTAGTTGCTGGGCTGGGCACCGGTCGCGCCGGCTTCTTTTACAAATGCGAGAAAGCCGTCGAGCCCTTTGCCGCCGTGCTGCGCGCCTTCGATACTGGAATGATAGATGGGTTTCGCCATAAAATTACCTGTGTTGGTTGATTGGGAGGCGAAGGGATAGCGGAGATTGCCGGGGTTGGCAACCTGTTTCCGCTAGGATGATTTAGCCCGCTAGGAATCTGGGTCAGCGCTTTTTTTTCTTCTGTTCGTCGCGGATTTTCATCAGTTCCGCTTTTGCGTTGAGACTGATCCACGAGTGCCAGCCGCGCTCGAAGGTGCGAATCCCGGACAGCCTTTGACCGTTGGGCAACTTCAGCTGGGGCCATTTGGCATTCACGCTTTGAAGAAAAATGTTCTCCGGCGGTCGGTTGGGCATTTGCTGGGCGCGCAGGGTGGCCTCGGCTAGAACTTCTTGCGGCCAGGCAACTTTGACGCGTTGGCCGGAGCGAATGAAGAAATCAAAGATCGACCAGCCAATGTCATAGCCCATGCCGATGTCGCCCTTGAACATCTTGTTCCAGTCTTCGTATTTGTCGGATAAAAAATATTTTTGGATGTCGGGCAGCTGGCCCTTGCGGCGCATGCGCTCCAGTCGCAGCCAGCGTTCCCGCTGATCCCTGCCCACGGGCAGCAGGCCCTTTTCATTTTTCTGCAGCCATGCCGGGGCCTCGCCAAACCAGTCGGCGCTCCCCTCGATCATCCAGAACGCCAGTTGTCCAAACATGGCGTCCATGATCGCGTGGCAGCCCTCGTGTTGTAGCGTGGGCAACAGTCGCCAAGGTTCTTTTTGGCGCCAAGTGACAATCTCCTTGCCGCGTGGACTGTAAAAACCAAGCATGCGCCGGTCGATTTTCTTGCGGTATTTTTTCAGAGAATAGGCTTCGTATCCCTCGAAGGTTCCGAAGATGCGATAGCGCACAACGAACCCCGCCTGGATTCGCCGACCAAAGGAACGCTGGTGAGCCAGCACCAGATTGGTCAGCCCAAAGTTCACGGCGTGGCTCATGTTTTTATCCAGCGTGTAGCCGTGGGTGGCAAACTTGGCCAAGCCGGCGCCACGAAAGTCGAGTCCCTTTAACATGGCGGGGGTAATCTCAAGGGCGAGACAACCGGGCAAAAAGCCAGCGCCTCCCAAGAGCACAAAAAATAGGCGGGTCAAACCCAATGACTTGCTTAGATTCATGGGGTGGTCAATCCTTGTGCGGACAATATTATCGAGAAACCCGCCTTTGTAAAGAATGGATTGGGCGAGTTAATCCGAGATTGTTAATAAATGACCGAATTTTTCGACACGCACGCCCACCTGACATATCCGGACTTCTCCGAGGAAATGGATGCCCTCATCGCGCGCGCCGCCGATGCTGGGATCACGCGCATCATTTCCATCGGCACCGATATTGACAGCAGTCGTCGCGCGTTGGCTCTGGCCGAGGCTCACGATGGAGTGTACGCGGTGGTCGGTTGGCATCCCAATGATCTCGCCGAGGCGCCGGACGATGTGCGGCCAGATTTGCGTGAACTGTGCCAACACGAAAAAGTTGTGGCGATTGGAGAGGCCGGCATTGATCACTTTCGACTTCCCAGCAGTCGCGGCGGCAGCGAATCGGAAGACGCGAATTGGAAGGAACGACAGGTACGCATCTTTAAACAACAGCTCGATCTGGCCGCCGAGTTGGGCCTCAATGTGGTCGTCCACCAGCGCGCCGCCTTGGAGCCCGCGCTTGAGATATTTGCGCCCTACGCAGAACGTGTCCGCGGTCAGTTCCACTGTTTTGTGGATGACGCTGCGAGCATGCGCCGCATTGTCGCGCTGGGGTCGCTCGTCAGCTTCACGGGCATCCTGACTTTTAAAAATGCCGTGGATGTTCGAGAAACATTGGCCGCCACGCCAGCTGATCGTTTCATGCTAGAGACCGACAGCCCCTTCCTTGCGCCCGTGCCCTTCCGGGGGAAGCGCTGCGAGCCTGCCTATGTGAAAGAAATCTCCGAAGTTGCCGCCGAGACTCGCGGGTGTTCGCTGGAGGAATTGAGCGCCTCCACCTGCGCAACGGCGCGCGGGTTTTTCCGGGGGTTAAATTAAACGCGCCGCGCTCAGGTCACCCCAACAACCGCAGGTACAGCCAGTTCAACTGCTCGGGCTGGATGAGCAGGGCGCAACCCCACGCCAACGCGAGCCCGGCCAAGGGCGCGAAATCTACCCGGCCCCATTTCAACGGAAACAGGTGGAACGGTCGCAGCAGACCGCGGCCGGTGGCCTCGATGATTTTCCAGAATTTGTGTTTGCCAAAGTAAATGTAGCTGTTGAGGACAAACAAACCCAGCAACACCACGGCACACCAAGCAACAATGCGCAGGTCGAGCACCGCCATGCCGCCGGCCAAGTGCAGCAATGCACCGGGCGATTGCGCCGGCATGATGCCCAGCCCGACGAGCCACCATGCCGCACCATAATGCACGCCCGCACCCAGCGTGAGCGCAAGGGGGATTTTAACAAGTGCCGGCAGCCGATCGATGAGACCCAATTGGCCGCGCAGGAAATTTCGCCAGCCCCGCGCCTCGTCAATTTCCGGTTTCAGGACGGAGCAGAAAACGAGCACAAAATTGTACCGCACGACCCACCCAGCAAAGCTGACCAAAGAAAACGCCAACTGTTTTGTGAAGTCCGCCCAAGCGAATGGCAGTGACAGATCCGCGGTGATTTGCGGGGTGAAAGTGATGAGCGTCAACCGTGGTTGCCAGTCCACCTCCGGTGCGATGCGGTGATAAAACCAAGCGCGCCCCACCAGCAGAGTGGCCAGCAACAGCAGCCCCACTGAGCCGCGTGCCAGCTGGAGCCCGAGCCGCTTGAGACGCAGCCCGGGGCTTTTACCTTTTAACGACGCAGTCGACGCTGGGACATCGCGCCAGTGAACCCACAACAGCAACGCCGCCAAATTTAAAATCAGGTGCAACCACTCCATCCTCGACGGACGGGAGCCTACATCATTTTCAGCAGCGTGTCAGCCATTTCCGAAGGAGTTATTGCCACGCCGATGCCCGCTTCGCGAAAGGCTTCCATTTTTGCTTCGGCCGTGCCTTTTCCGCCGCTGACGATTGCGCCCGCGTGGCCCATGCGGCGACCGGGAGGGGCGGTGGCGCCGGCGATGAATCCGGCGATGGGTTTGGTGCAATGCTCTTTCGCCCACGCGGCGGCTTCTTCTTCGGCGGTGCCGCCGATTTCGCCAATCATAATGATGCCGGTGGTTTCGGGGTCGTCATTGAAAAGTTTCAGAACGTCGAGATGCGTCATGCCCGGAACGGGATCGCCACCAATTCCCACGCAGGTGGATTGTCCCACGCCGCGGCTGGTGAGCTGCCACACCGCCTCGTACGTGAGCGTGCCGCTGCGGGACACCACGCCGATGTTTCCCTTTTTGTGAATGTAACCCGGCGCAATGCCGATGCGACAGCCGCCGCTGGAATCCTCGCCCTCGCCGGGTGTCACCACGCCGGGGCAGTTGGGGCCGAGCAGGGTGGTGGAGCTGTCTTTTAACACGTCCTTCACCGAAATCATATCGCGGACCGGAATGCCCTCGGTGATGCACACCACCAAATTCAGCCCGGCCGCCGCGCCCTCGAGAATAGCATCGGCCGCAAACGGCGGTGGCACAAATATGGCGCTGGCGGTGGCACCGGTTTCGGCCATCGCTTCGGCCACGCTGTCAAAGACGGGCACGGTGTCGGCAAACATTTGCCCGCCCTTGCCGGGCGTTACCCCGGCCACGAGCTGCGAACCGTAGTCGAGGCTCAGCTGCGCGTGCCGACCGCCGAAGCCGCCGGTGATGCCCTGGATGATAAACTTGGTGTCGGGTTTTACGAGAATGGACATAGGAGATTATGGTTTCAAATGATCTTTTGTTCGTTGCTGCCACTGCCGTTCATGTCGCGCGCCGTGGAGCACCGCGACGATGGTTGTTGCACCGGTTGTGGTGGTGTAATAAATAAAATAAGGGAATCGCCTCATTTTGACTTTGCGAATCTCCCCGCGAATTCGTCTAGCTCGTTCGGGGTCGGCGGTGATGGTATGCTGGCAAAGCTCAAGTTGCCCCAGAAATGCTTCGCCCACTCCCGGATTCTGCTGTTCATACCAGACAAACGCCTCATTGGCATCTTGCGAATCAGCTTCTTGGCCTCCTCCCACGGAATGCCGCTGTCTGGATTTTCCTCCATTGATTTCAGTCGTTCGTCGATAATTCGCTTTTCCTCCGGGGTCAACTCCGGCGGGGAATGCTCCAGGACGCTGCCCCAAAGTTCGTCAAGCAGTTCAACCCGCTCCTCGGCGGGCAATTGCTGCGCTGCTTCTAAAATTGCATTTTTTATCATACCGGACTCTACCTGTTCTCGATTGATTTGACAACCTTCTGCGCCGCCTTGGACAGGCTGTCGGCGGTGATGAGTGTTAGCCCCGATGCGGCGAGGGTGGCGCGTCCAGCTTCGACGTTGTTGCCTTCGAGGCGCACCACGAGTGGGAGGGTGAGTTGGGTTTCTTTCACGGCGGCTACAATGCCTTCGGCGATGGTGTTGCAGTTCATGATGCCGCCAAAAATATTCACGAGGAGGGCTTGTACATTGGGATCGCCCACGATGATTTCGAAGGCGGCTTTCACCTGTTCCTTGGTGGCGCCTCCGCCGACATCGAGAAAGTTGGCGGGGTCGCCGCCGTAATGTTTGATGGCGTCCATGGTGGCCATCGCGAGGCCGGCGCCGTTGACGAGGCAGGCGATGTTGCCGTCGAGCTTGATGTAATTGAGGTCGTGCCCGGCGGCTTCTACCTCGAGCGGATCTTCCTCCGAAAGATCGCGCATGGCGACGATGTCCGGATGGCGAAAGAGCGCGTTGTCATCGATGGACATTTTAGCATCGAGTGCCACGACTGCCTCGGTGCCGTCCTCATTCACGATGAGCGCGAGCGGATTAATTTCGAGCATTGAGCCGTCGCATTCGCTCCAAGTTTTGTACAGGCACTGTAGCAGGCGCGCGCATTGTCCAATGAGCTTGCCGCGCAGGCCGAGCGCGATGGCAATCTTGCGGCCTTGATGGGGCTGAAGGCCGATCGCGGAGTCGATGATTTCCTTGATGATTTTCTCGGGCGTCTTTTCCGCCACCTCTTCGATGTCCACGCCGCCCTCGGCGCTGGCCATCACGATGGGTTTGCCCAGCGCTCGGTCGAGCAGTACGGCCACGTAAAATTCGCTTTTGATATTCTCCGCGGAAGTGATGAGCAGCCGGTTGACTTGTTTACCCGCTTCGCCGGTTTGTTTGGTCACCAGCACATTGCCGAGCATCGCTCCGGCTTTGGCGATGGCGCTCTCCACGCTGTCGGCCAAATGCACGCCGCCCTTGAAGCCATCTTTGAATGTCCCTTTGCCGCGGCCGCCGGCGTGGATTTGGCTTTTCACTACTACGCGCGCATTTCCAGCGTCAAAGAGTTTTGCGATGGCAGCCTTGGCTTCGTCGAGATTGGTGGCCGGTTCGCCCGCCGGCACTTGAACGCCGTGGCGTTCCATCAATTGTTTGGCCTGATATTCGTGAAGATTCATTAGTAAAAAACGGCACCCCTGCTATGCGACAGTGGCGGGGTTGGGGCAAGTGAAATTTCGCGATTCGAGGTTTGAAATCTCTTTGTCGTAGTTCGGTATTCAATGCTAACTCTCGCCAAATGTGTCCGCTCACAGCAGTATTTGTCCATGGCGCATATTCCACTGATCGAGCCCAGCCAAGCCGAGGGAGAGTTGGCTCAAATCTATGCGCGGGCGGAGCGGCGTGCGGGGCGGGTGTTTAATATTCTTAAAATCATGAGCCAAAGTCCGTGCGCGCTGAAGGCCTCGATGGATCTGTACTTGGCCGTCATGTTTGGAAAATTAAACCTGACGCGCGCGCAAAGGGAAATGCTGGCCACGGTGGTCTCCGGCACCAACGGTTGCCACTACTGAACCGAAGCCCACGGGGCGGACTTCCGGGCTGAAGTCCAAAATGATGAACAGGCTGAGGCGCTCAAGCGCGACTGGCGTAGCGCGGGGCTGTCCTCGGCCGACACAGCCTTGTGTGCCTGGGCGGAAAAGCTTACGCACGATCCGCACGAATCCGGCGCCGCCGATGTGGCCACGCTGAAGGCTGCGGGCTTTTCTCCGGGAGCCATCAGCGATGCCGCCCAAGTCATCGGTTACTTCAACTACATCAACCGCGTTGCCGAGGGATTGGGCGTTGATCTCGAGTCGGACATGCCGCCAAAACCGTAGCGACTTTTGGGTTGCGGCGGAATGGCGGGGTGCTACGCTCAGGCCATGAAGTTGCTTCGCATAGCGATTCTCTCGGCGGCCACTGCCGCGCTGGTCACGGGCTGCTGGACCACCAAGCGGATTTTCCACGAGCTGCGCTGGTCCGGCCCGGAAACTCCTTCCCAACAGCCCGTGCCGGAACCAGAAATCACGCCTAGTTGATCCTCCGCGCTTGCCGCGCCCGCCCGCCCTTGGCACACTGATGGCCGGGGTGGTGCGAAATTTTCTGTTAAGGCTTCTTCCGCCAGGCGGCTTTTTACGAAAAGCCGTGAACGGCTTGCTGCCGTTGGCCGACGTGCTGCTGCTGCCGTTCACGTTGCTGGCTTCCATGCTGTTGTGCGCCATCCGCATGGCGGGAGTGGAGCGGTTTCGCGGCGCGCGTTGGGTGTTTAATAAAATCGGCGTCTTCCCAGTGCGCGACCAGTACTACGAGCCCATGGTCAACCCCGCCCATCTCCATCGCCCACTTGATGAACCACGCGAGCTGCCGGGCATCGAGTGGGACGAGGCGGAACAACTGGAACTGCTCGCCAAGTTTAAATGCCGCGATGAGCTGCTCGCCTTTCCGTGGGAACCAGACGGTGCTGGTGGTTATCATTTTGGCAACCCCGCCTTTGGCCCCGGCGATGCGGACTTTCTCTATGGCCTCACGCGGCACCTCAAGCCGCGCCGTTTCATCGAGATTGGCAGCGGCCATTCCACATTGCTGGCGCGAGCGGCGCTCCAGCGCAACCGAGCGGAGGACAGCCAATACGAATGCCGCCACATTTGCATCGAGCCTTATGAATCGCCGTGGCTGGAAGAGCTCGGAGTGGAACTCATCCGCGAGCGGCTCGAGCGAATGGATCTGTTGCTGTTTGATGAACTGGAAGCCGGCGACGTTCTCTTCATCGATTCCTCGCATGTGATACGTCCGCAAGGCGATGTGCTCCGCGAATACCTCGCGATCCTCCCGCGTCTGGCCAAAGGAGTTTGGGTGCACGCGCACGACATTTTTACGCCGCGCGATTATCCCGAGCCTTGGATCATTGACGAGGCGAAGCTGTGGAATGAGCAGTATCTTTTGGAGTCATTTTTGTCACACAACCGGGACTTCCGGATTGCGTGGATGATGAATCACATGTTCCACGCCCATCGCGAAGCGGTGATGGCGGGTTGCCCCGGGCTGGGGCGCGCGCACAAGGCGGGGCACAACATGGCGGGCGGCAGCCTCTGGCTGGAGAAGGTGGGCTGATCAGCTGGCCAGCATCGCGGCGATGCGCCCGGCGAAATTTTCCGGCGCGAACCGCACAAGGAAATCCTGTTCCGCCTTGCGTTCTTCATCCGTCAATTCGCGGCGCGAAACCACGGCCTTGTCCAGCGCTGCCGCCAGTGCGTTGGCGTCAGCCGTCA
>Ga0114993_10006199_pt1 | contig 11328 bp, 10 predicted proteins | sample ArcticOcean_MG_C_FD_87042 | JGI IMG/M metagenome (GOLD analysis project Ga0114993, IMG submission 87042) | Marine microbial communities from western Arctic Ocean - ArcticOcean_MG_CB2_150 | ecosystem: Environmental > Aquatic > Marine > Oceanic | place: Arctic Ocean: Canada Basin | collected...
AAGGAGGACAACGTGCCCTCATTAGTTGAGTTGCGCCCGGTAACCCGTGAAGACGTCCAACGGCTCGCAGACTGGCTCGACGACTCGGAAGTCGCTGATGCATGGTTCGGCCGTTACACATACGGCGATGCTGCCCACCTCGGGTACGAGCCAAAAGACATGATCAACGCGAATGAGGATGAGTGGAACGAGGTGTTCCACGATCCGCACCACGAGCCGCACCGCGACATATTCTCTGTCTACACACTCTCAGGAGAGCATATCGGTGAAGGGCAGCTTTCGATCGATGAAGCTCTCGGTGATGCCCAGATGTCGGTACTGATAGGCCAAAAAACTCTGTGGCACGAGGGCTATGGCACCTCAGCGGTTATCGCTATGCTTGAACACATCTTCGAGCACCTGGGTCTTCACAGGGCGTGGGTTGACGTCCCTGAATACAACGCTGCAGCTCGAGCGATGTTTGAACACATCGGGTTCCAGCATGAAGGCACTCTCAGGCAGAGCCGCCCACACAAGGGAGCGCGCCACAACTCGGTGATCCTCGGGATACTTGCGAACGAGTACACATCAGCGTTCCCTGATGGCACACTGAGTCACGTGACCACCTGGGATTCACCGAAGGTCTAGATCCCCCAGGGAGCCGAAAGAGCCTAGAGGCCCAATGCCGGGCCCAGAACGTCAAGGTATTTAAGCGCCGAACCGGTGTTTAGCAGTACCACGCGGTCGTCGCGATTTACTTCACCCGAATCGAGCAACAACCGCAATGCGGATAGTGTTGCTCCGCCCTCTGGCGCAGGGAATATACCCTCATAAACCGACATATCACGCACGGAGTCGACCATCTGTTCGTCGGTGACAGTTAGTGCCGTTCCACCGCTCTCTCGCACCGCTCGGATAACGAGGAAGTCACCGACTGCAGCGGGAACTCGCATTCCGGCGGCCAGTGTCGAAGGGTTCGGGAATGGTTCAGCGAACTCTTCGCCCTTCTTGTAGGCACCTACAAGCGGCGAACAGCCTTCTGCCTGTACGCACACCATTCTCGGGCGCTCGGGACCGATCCATCCCAGCTGTTCCATTTCGTCCAACGCCTTCCATATGCCAACGATTCCCGTACCGCCACCAGTCGGATAGATAATGACATCGGGAACCTCGAAGCCGAGCTGTTCGACGATTTCGTATCCCATCGTCTTCTTGCCTTCAACTCGGTACGGCTCTTTGAGTGTCGACACATCGAAGTAGCCGTGTTCTTCCGCGGCTTCTCCAGAAATACGTCCGGCGTCCGTAATAAAACCGTCTACTAGATTCAGATCGGCGCCGTATGCCACACACTCAATCTGGTTTGCCATTGGCGCGTCTTTGGGCATGTAAACGTGGGCTTCCATGCCTGCTTTTGCGGCATAAGCCGCCATCGCGCCGGCGGCGTTTCCCGCAGATGGCATGGTGAGCTTGGTCTGACCAAGTTCGAACGCTTTTGATACGGCTGCAGATAATCCGCGCGCCTTAAATGACCCTGTAGGATTTACGCCTTCATCTTTGATGAGCAGCGAGCTCATTCCAAGATGCTTGCCAAGTCGATCGGACTGCATGAGCGGGGTGAAGCCTTCGCCGAGTGTCACGATGTAGGCAGGGTTTACCACTGGCATCACTTCGCTATATCGCCACATGTTGGGCACACGATCAGGAAGCGACTCTTTCGTAAGGGTTTCCGCTGCCTTCGCAAGATCGTAGCGCGCTAGGTAGGGTTTGCCGTTTTCAGGGTTTAGTCTAGTGGGAATTTCGTGGGTGCACGATTCACCTGAGAGTGAACATTCAAGATGAGTGATTTGGCTTTGAAACTGCAATTGTTCTGACAAACGAAACTCCGTGCATGCGTTGCATACGTGGGCTACTAAATTTGTTACAGCTCTGAAACGGCTGTGGATCAGCTTTCGGTAATGGTTATGCCTAGGATCTTCACGCCAGGCGTCGTGGCGGCTTCAGGATCGCGCTCAATCATCCCTGTGACAATCTCCAAACCACCTGTAACTCGGCCAAATACCGAGTGACAGGCGATTGCGGCGTTTGCGCAGTTCTTGGCGACATCTTCCTCGTAAGCGTCTAGCGATGTCGATGGCTCGTGCGCGATGAAGAACTGACTGCCATTGGTATTCGATCCAGCGTTGGCCATCGATAACACACCAGCAGAATCGTGCGATAACTCTCGACTAAACTCATCGTTAAACAGGTAGCCTGGGCCACCAGTGCCATCAGCCAGCGGATCGCCCGCCTGTGAAATGAAACCCTCGACAACTCGATAGAACTCAAGACCATCGTAGAAGCCGATACGCGAAAGATTAATAAAGTTTTCAACGGTCATCGGCGCAAGATCGTCGTACAACTCAACCTCGAAGTCACCTGAATCTGTCGAAATAACTGCCGAGTAGGTCAACGACGTGTCCAGGGCACCCACTGGTGCCCTTGGATCATCACCAATCGATAGCATTGTTGGTTCCGAGCCCTCTAACTCCGGCACCGGAACCGGACTTCCGTATTCGATCGGTCGCCACGTCAAGCGGTTTGGTGCCTGATCGGTTCCTATCACTCGACGGAATCCTGTGCCATTTGAATCAAAAATCCATCCCGCTCCGAGTAAGCCGTCTATCGCTGCAATTTCTGAATCATCAGGAGACCATGCCGCAGAAACGAACTCAATATTAGTTCCGATGAACACGGGTTCACTTGCGCCAAGATCGAGAGTTCCCAGATCAAGGGCACCATCAGCGGTTGTCAATCCAACGTGAATCCCAGTTCCATCTGCGGTCCAACCGAATCCGACGATACCGAACGGACCAACGGCGGTCGGTGGTTCGACAAGGGTTGGATCGAACAGCACGACTCGAACTTTGCCATTTGCCGAGTTTTGCGAGGCAAGAATCTCTGTCCCGTCAGGTGACCAGTACGGCAGTACCTGTTGTTCGCCTTCGTTTTCACTCAGGCGAACCGACGATTCCAATGTGATTGGATTCAGCTCAGCGTCGTCAGGAATATCAGCAATATAAAGTTGCAGTTCTCCGTCGTTCAGATTCACGAAAGCAAGCGACTGCCCATCAGGAGAGATCCCAGGCATCGACGCACCGCCAGCAACACTGGTGAGTTGAACGGTCTCCCTCGTTTCAAGATGCAGAGAGTAAACCTGAAGATCGCCCGTTAGGTCTGAAACGTAAACCAACCGGGAGCCATCAGGCCACCAGGCAGGAGCAATCTCGACCGCGTCATTTCCCTTGAACGAAGCCTCAGCTATTTTCATATCTGCGGATTCGAGATCGATAATGAAGATCGTTCCACCCTCATCATCGGTGAGTTCAACGGCGATCATGTCCGACGAACGCTGCCTGATATTGATGTCAGACTGCGCAATCAGTTCTACTTCATTACCGGCTGTGCCAGCAGGCAATCTCACGGTAATTGCGTTCTCAAAGTCGCCCAACTCGTACCCGGCGATGAACATCGCTATTTCGTCGCCGCGTCCAGCGGAAGAGTATTCGTAAAGGAACTGATCATCGTCAATATCCAGCAGGTTGCCATGAGCATCTACCGCAAGCACTGCAAAAGGCGAACCCGCATTGATCGGCACTGAGTCGCTGCTCGGCACAATGTGAATTTCTTCGGCCGCACCTGCTGAGATAGTTACTGGAGCAATAGTGAACGACTCGACTTTGTTCAGGATGCCACGTACGACAATCCCCTCTTCAATGTGCCGCCCTGCCACGGTACCCGCAGTGAAGAACCCGGACTCCGTAATTGAACCGATCCCGGGATCTCTCACACTCCAACGTAGTTCGTCGAGCTCCAATTCGTTCCCGAACCGGTCGACTGCGAACGATTCGAGCTGGTAGGACTTACCAACTTCTAAACCCGAGGGCAGTCTGGACACCTGGACCTCGTCGAGGATTCCGGGTCGAACGATCCCTGGAACCATAGCTTTGATCACCTGCCCGCCCAGTTCAACCTCTACCTCGACCAGATCAGACACCTGTTCTGACGCCACGATGTGCGCAGTAAAACGTCCCGTTGAATCCACTCTGTCGCCGGTACGGAGTGATGTGAACAGTACCAGGGCTGAATCGAGAACATGCCCAGCCTCGTCAACCGCTTCGATCTGGATTGTTTCGGATCGTCCGACCTGGATATCAAGCTCTTCAGGTTTTATCGAAAAGGCGTGTAATGGCCCTGTGGTCACTTCAATCGACGTGGATTGAGTAACCATCACTCCAAGACGCTCAAATTCCACCGTTACACCGTTATCGAAGGTGTTGAGATCGGTTCCAGCAGTGAACGCTCCAGAATCGTCGATTTCTCCGGCTGCAGGATCGACGTTCCAGCTGAATTCAGGATTTTTTACTGGATTACCCAGAAGGTCGAATGCAGTTGCGTTAAACTGTGTCGAACCGAGTGAAGCAACCGAACTCTGGCCGCCTCCGATAACAACCCAGCCAGCCACCCCGGGGTCTACTGTGATTTCGGTGTCGGCAACGGCAACTGAATCACCTTTTTGGACAGTCAGGCGAACACTAAATATCCCAGCGTCCTTAAAAGTGTGTGAAGGATCGGAATCTGAACTACCAGCACCGTCTCCGAAGTCCCAGCTGAACGTATCACCGTCCGTAGTTTCACCGAGTGTAAAAGAAACCTCGAATGGAGCGGTTCCAGCGTCGCTCGTAGCACTGAATTCTGCGACTGCGGGCGATGAGCAGGCAGAAAACAGAATTGCCGTAATGCCAAGCAGCACAATGATCCATCGTTGATTATTCAAGGCGTGTTTAAATGTGGGCTGTGCGACGCTGTTCAGAACAATCTCCAGTATTAGTCTCAATCGCAGTGTATGGGTGACCCCAGCTTTGGGATACCAAAATACGTTACGTGTTTGCGACAATTTAAGTTTGGCTTACGAATTTCCCAAATACCGCAATAGTGCCGGTAATCCAACTCTGACACATATGCAAACACGTACGCGAGTAAGGGGTTCACACGGACGCTAAAAACACAGTAAAAATCTAACCTGAATGAGTACGAGGTGTTTAGCGCCATTCGAGAACACATACGCCAGCAGAAATTGATCAGTATTTATGCCCTCAAAGATCCTAGTTGTAGACGATGAGCCAGATATTCTCGAACTCGTCGAAACACGCCTTGCAATGGCTGGTTACGAGACGATTACTGCAGAGAGCGGTGAAGAGGCCCTAAAGTCGTTCTTCACAGCCCGGCCTGATCTCGCGCTACTCGACCTGGAAATGCCGGGGATGGACGGATTCGAGTTATGTGAACGAATTCGCCAGATTTCCGATGTCCCAATCATCTTCCTCACTGTGTTCGGGTCAGAGGTCCACCGCGTGAAAGGGCTCCAGGTTGGCGCTGACGACTACATCGTCAAGCCGTTCTCCAAAAATGAACTGGTATCCAGAGTCGAAGCCAATCTAAGGCGGGCGTCAATTCCAGCGCGTTCAACGGGGCCGGCAAGGAAATCAGCGATACGGTACACGCCGGTACCGAAACCTCGCAAATTCGTCGCATCAGATGAATCCTGCGAATAACCAAATATCGGCGTACAGACCAGTACGACTGCCTGGTCGTGCGGGTTCGAAGCCGAGGGGACCGGGGCAGATGCAACAATTTTGCGCTCTAATTCGGCTTCGTTCATTAATGGTGTGTAGCGGAGATGGAGGACCAGATCTTCACCCGGGTTCAATATTCCGAGTGTTTCGGGGTACGTAAACGCAACCGGAAAATAGTAAGATCGAAAACCAACCGACTCAAGAACGAATTCTTCGTTGAGCTGGGTCGACATCATTCGATTGAAATCAGCAGTTTCGTCGGCCTCTACCTTTTTGATGAAACCGAGGGCATTTACCGACCAGTTCGCTCTCTCGAGTGCCGATGCGAACGTACGAAACTGTTCAGGAGTCACGTACTCTGTCGCCTCGAGGAATCCTCGAATAGCTGCCAGTTCACTCAAACTCTTTTTGAATTCGGCATCTACTTCGAGTGAGATCGAGTCAACTAAATCCTCGAATCGCAGATCACTCTGAGATTGGTTGATACTCCGAATGGAGATCGCCGTTGCGAGGGTCATTGCCAGCAACATATCGAGTGTTGCCGCGGTAGCAAGCGAAGGAAGTCGCTTCAGTAGGTGTCCAGCGGCAGCTTACTTGCCGGGAGCTGTTGCCTCTACATGAGTGAGTGGCTGCGATACGGCGAGATTTGCCAAGTAGTGTGTTGCTCGAAAAGTGTAATAGACACAGCGGCTGGTGAGGCGGTGCGGAGCAAGACGATCATCTCGCTACAAATATCATCAAGGATGAAGGTGTGATCAGTGTTGGAATCGACACCCACTTGGTGTGTGGACTGGCTCTGAACTTGCTAATCATAGGAAGGGTTTTCAAACCAGTTGAATTCTCGACTCAGCTTGGCAGCCAGCTTCTTGGCAATGACATCTGCGCAACCGCGCAGCGAAATATTTCTTCCTGATTCGAGTGCTACCGATGTGAATGGTAAATCTGGCATTCCGCAGGGAATAATGTGTTCGAAGTACGCCAGATCGGTCGAGATATTCAAACCAAATCCGTGCATCGTAATTCCGCCAGAAATCCGAACACCTATCGCCGCTATTTTCCTGCCGGCAGGGTTGGCGTTGGGCTTCTGCTTCTCGTTGGGAACACCGTCAACCCACACACCTGTTTCACCGTCGACTAGATGCGCGTCGACCCCGAAATCCGCCAGGGTTTCTATAATCGACTTCTCGAGCATTCTCACGTAGGTGACGGGACCGAGTTTTGCGACTCTAACGTCGATGATCGGGTAGCCGACCAACTGGCCCGGACCATGATAAGTAGCTTCGCCTCCTCGATCGGTTTCGAAGATCTCCACACCGGCAGCTTCAAGCCCAGAGCGGTCGGTCACAAGGTGAGTATCGTCTGCCCTACGCCCCAACGTGATCACATGAGGGTGTTCGAGAAGCAGTAGAGTGTCGGGTATATCGTCCGATTTCCGCGCATCAAGTGTTGAACGCTGGAGATCAAGAGCAGAGCCGTAGTCAACGATGCCCAGCCATTTGGCACGGAGCTTACGTGTATCGTCCCCGTCCGGCTCGATCATTTGAGATCTGAAGTAAGCGCGATCGCTTCGAGACCCGATTTCACGGACTGCAAGAAAGTCGACGCTTCTGCACCATCGACAATTCTGTGATCAAACGACAGGCAGATGTTCATCATCGAGCGAATAGCGATGGAATCGACGCCATCAACGGAGATCACGACCGGGCGTTTCACGATCGCCTCAGTCGTCAGTATTGCCGCCTGAGGGTGGTTGATAATCGCCCCCCCCCATACAGAGCCGAGGGTCCCGGTGTTATTGAGGGTAAAAGTGCCGCCCTGAACATCGTCGAGGGTCATCGAGCCTGATCGCGCTCGTTCCACCACGCCTCCAAGTATTCCAGCAAGGTCGATAAGCGATGAGTCGGCAGCACCGTGAATCACAGGCACTACCAGCCCGCCGTCTACCGCAACGGCAACACCGACGTTTATAGCGCTCTTAAGAACGATATTTCCGTCCGACCAACTCGAATTAAGGCGAGGGTTGGCTTTCAGCGCGTCTGCAACTACCGAAAGCGTTATGGGCAAATAAGTAAGCCGCACCCCATGTTCACGCTCAAAACTCTCTTTGTTCGCAGTTCGCCACTCGACCATCCCGGTCACATCGACCTCAATCGCTGACCATGCGTGCGGAATCTCCGACATCGACTTGACCATGTGATTCGCGATCATTTTGCGAATCGGTGAGGGTTCGATGACCTGGTCTTCGTTCAATGCCGCCTGTGGAGTCTGTGGTGTCTGAGGAGCGGAGATTGATCCGGTTCCTCCACTCTCAACAGCAGTAGTTACATCCTTCTTCGTTACTCGTCCACCCAGTCCTGTTCCAACGAGGGAGTTCAGATCGATCCCGTGCTGAGCCGCCAGTCTTGTGACAACGGGAGAGAAGCCCTTTTGTCTGCCGTTCGATGCTGCCGGTCGACCAGATGTATTTTGAGCAGCGGCATCGGCTGGTTTCGTGGCCGTCAAACTGGTGTCGACAAACTCGCCACCTGTCGGGCCAACATTCGCACCTTGAACTATCGTGCCGATACGACCCGCAAGAGGCGATTCAGGGGCCTTAGCAGCATCAACGATTGCCGGAGAGCCACCGGTAACCGAAACTTCACCGTCCACCGTTTCCATCTCGGCAATAATCGCACCCATAGCGACTGTTTCGCCTTCGGTCGCAATAATCTTCGTGAGTGTGCCTGAGGCCGGTGATGGGACATCCATGTTCACCTTATCGGTCACGATCTCCACCAGCGGATCGTACTTTTCAATCTGATCGCCGGGGGATTTTAGCCATTTGCCGATTACGGCTTCGGTTACCGATTCTCCGACGTGAGGCAGTTCGATGTTGAAGGCCATTTGGCTAAATCTCCGCCAGCTTGGTGATGGCCGCGAGAATCTTCTCGGGAGACGGCATAAATTCTGCCTCCTGAATGGGTGAAAATGGCATTGGTGGAAGTTCTGGCGGGCCAAGTCGCGTGATCGGACCATCGAGGTCAAAGAAACACCGTTCGCCGATGATTGCAGAGACTTCAGACCCGATGCTGACCGCAGGGGTGTCCTCCTGAACGATCAACGCCTTACCGGTTCGAGAAGCCGATTCTGCTATTGCGTCGGCATCTAACGGGCGAAGTGTGCGCAGATCGAGCACCTCTACGTCGATACCGTTGGCCGCTGCCATCTCGGCCGCTTGAAGCGAATAGTGCAGCATCAGACCGTAGGTGATGATTGTCATATCAGTTCCGGGCCGTTTGATTTCGGCTTTTCCGATAGGAATGGTGTATTCCTCATCAGGAACCTCGCCTTTGACCAATCGGTATGTTCGTTTGTGTTCAAGAACGATTACCGGGTCGTCGGTTCTGATTGCTGTTGCGAGTAAACCCTTGGCGTCATACGGGGTTGCCGGAGCAACAACGGAGAGACCCGGCGTGTGTGCGAATAGCACTTCTATGCTCTGCGAGTGGTACAGGCCGCCTCTGACGCCACCTCCGTAAGGCACACGAATGGTCATTGGAGCCGTTTTTACCCCGTTGGTGCCATATCGCACCTTTGCAGCTTCGCCGACCAACTGGTTTATTGCTGGCCACACGAAATCTGCGAACTGAATCTCCGCCAGCGGTCGCATACCATTTACAGCGGCTCCCAGTGCCACACCACAGATAGACGACTCCGCCAGTGGCGTGTCGATCACGCGATTCTCACCAAATTCGTCGATCAGCCCGTCGGTTGCGAGAAACACGCCACCGCGATTGCCCACATCCTCGCCCAGGATGATCATAGAGTCGTCGCGTCGCATTTCAATCTGCATACTTTCGCGAACCGCTTCGATAACCGTTTTCTCGGGCACTATGCATCACCCCCCGAGTATTCAACAGTCAGATGGTCAAACATCGTTTCTATGCCCGGGTACGACTCGGCATCGACGGTATCGGTAGCAACGTTTACTCGTCGTTTTGCCTCGGTGTGGATTTCTTCATTTTCTGCTTCGGTAATCAATCCCCAGCGAATCAGTATTTCAGATTGAATGCGAATTGGATCACGTTTCGACATTTGCTCGATGTCTTCGGCGGTGCGGTATCGAGTGTGATCATCGTCGGTCGTGTGAGGCAGCAGTCTTTCAACCGACGCCTCGATCAGGGTTGGGCCATCACCTGCCCTTGCTCTGGCAACTGCTGCCTTCATGGCTTCATTGACCGCAACAACATCAGTGCCGTCTATCTGCACCCCGGGGAATCCGTACCCGGCAGCTCGACTGGCCAGACTCTCGATCCCCATCTGTTTTTCTACCGGCACTGAGATAGCGAAACGATTGTTCTCACAAAAGAAAATAACAGGCAGCTTGTGTACGCCGGCAAAGTTCATCGCCTCGTGCGTATCTCCTTGTGAAGAAGCACCGTCCCCGAAGTAGGCGATAGTTACGGCGTCGGAGCCCTTGAGCTTGTCGGCGAGGGCTACACCTGCAGCCTGCGGCAACTGAGTGGCGATAACGTTCGAAAAGTTGAACAGGTCCACTCGTGGGTGTGCCCCATGAAGCGGGAACTGCCTCGCTGCACTCATAGGATCCCCTTCTTTAGCAAGGAATCCACGGAGCATTTCTTCGGGTTCTGTGCCCAGAGCGAGCATGGCGGTGAACTGGCGGTAGTAAATCAGGTAGTGGTCTTTGGTCGGATCGGTTGCTTCGATACAGGCGACCTGGGCCGCTTCGTGTCCCTGTGCAGAGGCCGCTATCGCAGCTTTTCCCTGACGGTTTAATAGCCACACGCGCTCGTCCAGGTACCGACTCAGCACCATGGTCTGGTAGAGCTCTACTAGCCGTTCGCCTGATAGTTGTTCGGTTGAATTTGAAGGTTTGTTCGCAGTTGCTGACATGAACGAGCATTATAAGAGCGATAGACGTCAGATAAAACCTGAATAAGACTTATGCAGAAGGTTGTTGGATATACTTTTCAGCTTGTGTAAATCATGCAAGACACAATTCTTAGCTGTGTCTAACTCTTCGTGGAGATCAGAATGAAACGGCTGCTGCCACTATTTGCTCTGCTGACCATCTCAATGCTCGCTATTGCAGCTTGCGGTGAAAGCGACCCCGAACCGACCGCCACCACTTTATCTATCCCTGTATTGGGGGATGGATCCGGAGGCACATTAGTACCGGGCGCGAAAATGCTGTCGCCCGGTGATGATCCTGCCCCTCCAGCGGGCGCTCTCGACACCTCGAAAACATACACAGCCACGTTCAAAACCGACGCTGGCGAGTTCAAAATCCTGTTGTTCGATGACGATGCGCCGCTCACGGTCGAGAACTTCGTGAACCTCGCCAACATCGACTTCTACGATGGGCTTATGTTCCATCGTGTACTTGCCGATTTCATGGCACAAGGTGGTGATCCTGACGGTACGGGTGGTGGAGGTCCGGGTTACCGATTCCGCGACGAGTTCGATAGCACCCGCCGACACGACAAGCCCGGAATTCTTTCCATGGCAAATGCCGGGCCCAACACCAACGGAAGCCAGTTCTTCATTACGTTTGTGCCGACACCCCACCTCGACGGCAAGCACACCGTGTTCGGTGAAGTTACCGAGGGCATGGACAACGTGATGAAAATTACGTTGCGAAATCCGGGTGGTCCAACACCGGGCGACATTATTCAATCGATAACCATTTCTGAAAGCTAAACAGTGAAATTCAAGTACGAAACGACTGAATTTTAAT
>Ga0114993_10006202_pt1 | contig 11323 bp, 12 predicted proteins | sample ArcticOcean_MG_C_FD_87042 | JGI IMG/M metagenome (GOLD analysis project Ga0114993, IMG submission 87042) | Marine microbial communities from western Arctic Ocean - ArcticOcean_MG_CB2_150 | ecosystem: Environmental > Aquatic > Marine > Oceanic | place: Arctic Ocean: Canada Basin | collected...
CCGAGATTGAACATCTGACTATTTGCGTAGACGTGTGTTGTTGACTGTATCGGGACGGGAGTTCGATTCTCCCCGGCTCCATTCCTTCCACAAATTCTGCACATCCGTGCAGCAATTTGCTTTTGTGCTTACGACGCAATAGCTTCGTAAAAATACTCTACACATCCGTGCAGCAATTTGCTTTGACAAGTGACAGGCACACTGATTCGCTACAATATCCCGAATGTCCGTCGTGAATAAGAAGACAAAGAAACCACTCGCCCTGCTCGGATGGCGCGAGTGGATTTCGTTACCCGATTTAGGTATTGATAAAATTTCTGCAAAGATTGATACTGGTGCACATACTTCCTCTCTCTACGCAACACACATTAAAGTTTTTGAACAAGAGGGAAAAGAATTCGCTAAATTTCGTGTTACATACGGTAAACCGGGTAAACGAAAATTCGCTACAGCGGAAGCACTGCTCGCTGGTTTTAGAAAAATTAAAAGCTCATCAGGCGAAACCGAAGAACGTCCAGTCATTCTTACATCTTTGTGCATCATGGGGCAGTGCTGGGAATCGGAAATCACTCTTACATCGCGCCAGTCGATGCAATTTCCCATGCTACTCGGAAGAGCGTGTTTAAAGAAACGGTTCATCGTTGATCCAAGCAGAGCAAACCTTTCTGCAAAACAGGAAGTATCCCTATGAAAATTGCACTCTTATCCCGTGCCCCTGAATGTTATTCTTCTAGACGCATTATCGAAGCGGGCGAAACTGCTGGGCATGAAATGATTGTCCTTGATTACTTGCGGTGCCGCATGGATATCAAGCCCGGAAATCCAACCGTGTTTTACAAAGGTGAACTCGTTGATGTAGATGCAGTCATTCCTCGAATCGCCGCTTCCTATACGTTTTACGGCGCTGCTGTTGTACGCCAATTTGAAATGGGCGGTGTCATCACTTCAAATCCTTCTCTAGGTATCAGTCAATCTCGGGACAAGTTGCGGTGCCATCAGTTGCTCTCGCGCAAAGGTGTTGACATGCCAATCACTGGTTTTGCGCATCATATCCATGACATTGACATGCTTCTTGACTCAGTTGGTGGGACCCCAGCAATCTTGAAGTTGTTAGAAGGCGCACAAGGCAAGGGCGTCGTTCTTGCTGAAACTAGGCGTTCGGCTGAATCTATCATTGCAGCATTCCGTAAACTCGATGCAAACTTTCTTGTTCAGGAATATATTGAAGAAGCGGGCGGGTCGGATATTCGAGCACTCGTTGTTGGAAAAACAGTCGTCGGTGCAATGATGCGAACTGCAGCCGATGGTGAGTTTAGAGCGAATCTACACCAAGGCGGTAAAGCAGTTGTGCTAAAACTCTCTAAAGAAGAAAAAGCGCTCGCACTCCACGCGACGCAATCTGTGAACTTAAAAGTTGCTGGCGTTGATCTCATTCGATCAAGCCGCGGACCACTTGTGCTTGAAGTGAATTCATCGCCCGGACTTGAAGGCATTGAAGTTGCAACGGGCAAAGACATTGCTGGGCGCATCATCAAATTCCTTGAAAAACAACACGAGATGAAAAATCCAATGCAAGCAAAAATTGCGCACTAGCAACTCGTAAGCAATTTGCGGTTGTGCCTGTACCAATCACTTTGAAACACTTGATTTGGATCAAACTGTAATTTCTTTTCTACAAATTCTGGCATTTTTGGGTAACACGCAAGCACTTGGTCTTTGCGAGCCCACTTGTGATAGGTCAAGTAATAACTACCGCCAAATTCAATTGCGACATCAATCAACCCGCGAAATGTGTCTACAGCTTTAACACGACCCTGCTCCGTATTTGTTACAAGTAAATTCACAATCACGCATGCATACTTTTGTTTCGCCCACGGCAAGAATGTTTCGTTGTCTTGTTCAATCAAACGAATCGTTCCGTAAATGTTTGGAATGCCACCCGCCCGAAGGACTTCCGCTGCCCTTGCCATGAATTCTGGCAATTGCTTGCGAGGTACATAGAGTTCACTAAGCATCAAACTGACAGGTCCATCTACATCCAAGTTGGCATTTAGAAATTCGCGATATCCTTTGTGGTACGTACTCATCTGGCTTGTATCTGACCAGCACAACGCACCGTCCATCGATTGATACATTTTTGTATACGCATCGAATCCTTTACGCCTATCTGTGCATGCCAGATACAAAAAGTTCAACCACTTCTCTTTGCTGAGCTGTTCGGTTTCAGGTGGATCTTCTTTTGCATCTTCTGCTGGAGAGTAATACGTACAAATCCCCTGCTTCATAAAGGTTGGGGAGTTCTCATCGATGTCGTATTGAAAATCGCCATATTTACTCCCATCTTCTTGGGCTTGCTCAAGGAGTGGGACGACTTCACTGATGTCTACTACTTTGACGACTCGCCTAAGTTTTTCCCTTCGCATCAATCGCAACCCCACCGAATAAATCACGCCAAACAAACCATAGCCACCGATTGCTACATTAAAAAGTTCGGAATTATGTGTTCGATTGCAAAATACAAGTTCACCTTCACTATTAATCAGTTCAAAGAATGCAACATCATCAACAATGGGTTTCATCCCCAGTCCCCTGCCATGTGCGTTTGCACTCAATGTCCCGCCAAGACAAATTTCATCTGAGCCGCCCTGTTTTTGCCGAATGACCCACGGGTTTTCGATATCGCGCTGAAGATCGCGAATCCCGTCCATCAATTCGGGCCAACGAATTCCTGCTTGGACTTTGACAATGCCATTATTTGGATCCAAACCATAGACGCGAGTCAGCGAAGTCGTGTCTATGTGCACTCCATCGGTTGCGAATTGTTGCGCGCCAAGTGCATGCTTGCCGCCTGAAATGGACACAGAAAGTTTTTGCGATGCTGCATCAACCACAATCTTCTGCAACGCTTCAAGTGTCATTGGTGTACGCACACTGCGAACGCGTGTTGGGTTTAATCCACTGTGCCCATCATTGAGAAGAATACCCCCACTTGGCTGTGGATTTCCATAACCAGACGAAACAAGCCACGGCAATTGCGTCGCAACTGTACAGGCACTTGCAGTTTTCAAAAAATCACGCCGTTGCATTCACGAATCGTAACTGTTTTGTAAAACTTTTGTGCCCGCAATGGCTTTGTGTACGCTTAATTACCCAAGCACGCAAGAAACTTTCGTAAATCGATGTTTTATTATACCGATGGTGTTGGTTGAACTTATGAAAATTTCGGAGTAACAATCCTGAAGCGATTCGTATACGCTTTCTGTATTACGTAGAAGTACTGCGCGCTTCGTTAATTTTAATTCGAATACTTTTAAAATATTGTGCTTTCATTCTTGCAAACACAAAGCCCGCGCGACCATCTAGAAAGCCTGCTTTGAGAACAAAAGATACGAAAAAGTACGCAACCGGAAACCACCACGTTTCGATGACGCTGTATTTTTTACGTTGCCGGTCGGTTAATTGATTCCAAGCATCGCTACCCTTGGGTCCAAGTGCAATGTACCGCTTGGCTTCCCATGAAGCGTACTCGTTATGTTTTTCAATGTAGGACTGTAAACCGCGCCTGTCATCGTGATCAATCGGAGCATGAATAGTCCCAAGCGTTCCATCTAAGATTGGATGCTCGTGAATCTCCATATCAAGGTGGCTCCACATATCCTCGTCAATGCGCTCGTAACATCCCGCGCTAGGTTTAAAAAATGCCAGTTTAGAAAAAGGATCGCCATGGCGCAGGTACTTTCCTTGAAACCAATTGTGAAACGTCAACCAATACCCGACATGTGTTCCGCTGGAAATGGCTTCATCGACCGCATTGCAAAATTCGTCGTTGATAATTTCGTCTGCATCAAGGAATAAAACCCATTCGGTTGGAATCGTATAGTTTTGCAAGAACCAATTTCGCTTTTTAGGAAACTTACCATCCCATAAAAATTGCACAACCTCAGCACCCGCCTTCGTTGCAATTTCTTGCGTTGCATCTTCACTGCCAGAGTCAACAACATACACCTTTGCAAAACGGTGTAGTTTTTCGAGGCAGCGCGGTAAGTTTTTCGCTTCGTTCTTTACTGGCAGGACGACTGTTATGGCTATTTTTTCCGTTTGCTCTGTCATGCGATGGTGCATAGTAGCAAATACTCCATCCGCCTTTCCAGTCAAAAAGAATTAGAATACACCTATGTGCGGACGATACGCAAACCAACAGGAAAGCGAAGGGGCTTGGGACGAATATTTTGAAACGCCCTATCCAATTTCTGAGACTTTCGCAGAAAATGTCTCCACTGGCTACAACATCGCCCCAACGCAAACCATACCGATTGCAACTGCAGATGGTTGGCTCGCTGCAAGGTGGGGCATGATTGCACCGTGGGCAAATGAAATCTCAACCAAGTTCGCAACGTTCAACGCAAGAAGCGAAACCATCGCAGAAAAAGCGACGTTCCGTAGCGCGTCGAAAAAGAAGCAACAGTGCATCGTCCCTGCAATTGGCTACTACGAATGGAAAAAAGAAGGCGAAGCGAAACAACCCTATTTTGTGCAAAATGAAAATAAGACTCCAATTTTTTTCGGCGGGTTGTATGAACCTAGTCGCGGGGAGATTCCAGCATCGTGCACTATCATCACTCTGCCAGCGAGTAAAACACTCGCGCCCCTTCATCACCGCATGCCAATGATGATTTCATGCGACTCTGTTATTCCTTGGTTTCAGGAGCGTACCCAACATACGCATGCGGACAAGATTCTTGTTACACCTGTAAGTAGAGCTGTCAATAACGTTCGTAATCAAGGTTCTCAGTTAATTCTGTGTACTAATTAAGGGTGCTTTTTCGGGATATTGTGCTATAATTCACGATGGGGTAATTGATACTGATTCTCATGAACGAAGAACAAAACAACCGTACTATCACTAAAAACGCTGTTGCAGACTCGCTGCCCGGCGGCGGGACGCTCCTGAGTAGTTCAAATCCCGTAGAAGAAGACACCGCCCTTCTTAAAGATAGGTTTAAAGAAAAATACAAGTGGGGATTCGTCACGGACATCGAGGCAGACTCAGCACCTCCCGGATTAGACGAATCGACGATTGCATTTATTTCAGCAAAAAAGAAGGAGCCAGAATGGCTACTTCAATGGCGATTAAGAGCATACCGACACTGGCTTACGATGGAAGAGCCAGAGTGGGCACACATCAAATACAACAGACCAAACTACGATGAAATCATTTTTTATTCTGCACCAAAGTCATTAACAGATGGTCCCAAGTCACTTGATGAAGTTGACCCTGCACTATTGGAAACCTACGAAAAACTTGGGATTCCACTTGCTGAGCACGCTGCTCTTGCTGGTGTTGCCGTCGATGCAGTGTTTGACTCCGTAAGCGTTGGCACAACCTTCAAGGATAAACTTGAAGAAATCGGCATTATTTTCTGCCCGATCTCAGAAGCCGTACATGAACATCCGGAACTCGTCAAAAAGTATCTTGGAACGATTGTCCCCTACTCAGACAATTACTATGCAACATTAAACAGCGCTGTCTTTACCGATGGTTCGTTTGTATACATTCCAAAAGGCGTGAAGTGCCCGATGGATTTATCGACGTACTTCCGAATTAACGCAAAATCATCGGGTCAATTCGAGAGAACACTTATCATTGCAGAAGAAGGCGCAAGCGTAAGTTACCTTGAAGGTTGCACAGCACCCATGCGCGATGAAAACCAGCTGCACGCCGCAGTCGTTGAACTGATTGCACTCGATGATGCTGAAATTAAATATTCCACTGTTCAAAATTGGTACCCCGGAGATGAGAATGGCGTAGGTGGCATTTACAACTTCGTCACAAAACGTGGCAAGTGCCAAGGAGATCGCAGCCGTATTACTTGGACGCAAGTTGAAACTGGTTCTGCAGTCACGTGGAAATATCCAAGTTGTATTCTTCTGGGCGACGATAGTGTTGGCGAGTTTTATTCCGTTGCGCTAACGAATAATTACCAACAGGCTGACACGGGCACGAAAATGATTCACATTGGCAAGAACACCCGCAGCACTATTATTTCCAAGGGAATTAGTGCGGGATTCGGTCAAAACATATATCGAGGGCTTGTCCGTATCCAAAAGGGTGCAGAAAATGCACGCAATTATACGCAGTGCGACTCAATGCTCATGGGTGACCGGTGCGGAGCGCATACTTTTCCATATATAGAAATTAAAAATAAAACTGCAAAAGCAGAACACGAAGCGTCCACCTCAAAAATCGGCGAAGACCAATTGTTCTATTGCAACTCGCGGGGTATATCAACAGAAGACGCCATCAACATGATTGTGAACGGTTTCTGCAAGGAAGTGTTCCGTGAACTTCCTATGGAATTTGCGGTTGAAGCACGTCGTCTCCTTGAGGTCAGTTTAGAATCGAGCGTTGGATAAAAAGTTTAGATAAAGAGATACCATGACTACACCACTACTAGAAATTACAAATATACATGCAAGCGTTGAAGGAAATGAAATCCTAAAAGGGATCGACCTAACCGTCATGCCCGGCGAATTGCACTCCATCATGGGCCCCAATGGCTCTGGTAAAAGCACGCTCGCTTCCGTTATCGCAGGTCACGATGCCTACGATGTTACAGAAGGTTCAATTCTTTTCAACGGTATTGACCTTCTAGAATTAGAAGCGGATCAGCGTGCTTGTGCTGGCGTTTTTCTTGCTTTCCAATACCCAATCGAAATCCCCGGAGTCTCGACCAAGTTCTTCTTAAAGGCGGCCGTAAATGCCATCCGTAAATATCGCGGTCAAGAAGAACTCGATGCAATGGACTTCCTCGATCTCGTTGAAGAAAAAGCAAACTCAGTTAACTTAAACATCGATTTGATTGATCGAAATGTGAACGAGGGTTTCTCTGGTGGCGAAAAGAAACGTGCTGAAGTATTCCAAATGGCTTTGCTTGACCCACTCCTTGGTGTACTTGACGAAACCGATTCTGGTCTTGATATCGACGCGCTAAAAATTGTTGCAGACGGTGTAAATAAACTCCGTTCTGACAAGCGCGGATTTGTTGTCATTACACATTACCAACGACTTCTCGATTTCGTCGTTCCGGATTATGTACACGTCATGATCGATGGAAGAATCGTTAAAAGCGGCGATAAAACACTTGCACTCGAACTTGAAGAAAAGGGCTACAAAGAGTTTGAAACTTGCGGTAGTAGTTGCGCTTGCTAATGATGACCACGACTATTGACAACTCGGTTTTTGAAAACCTTCACAAGAACGAAGCGTGGATGTACACCAATGTTTCAGCGCTCTCAAAAATTGATTTTGAAGATTGCGGAGAATTCGATACGCAAGTAATACAAACTTTTGATATCGCACCAGAAAACCCTTTCCTCGTCTTCGTAAATGGCACATATCAAGAAGCATATTCACGATGCGCTCCCGGTACGGAAATCAATGCCGGTGCACATGGCGATATTGCAAGCCGTGGCGATTCTGTAATTCCACGTGGTGAATCTGACACCCTTTCGATTACGGGAAACCAATCCAAAACGATTTATGTTTTACAATTGATCACCGGAAACGCTCCAATAGCTTGTTATGGAAACGTTCGTATCCATGCGGCAAATGGTGAATCCATTTCAGTTGCACAAACGCACGTTGCGCTCGACGCATGTCCGCACCTGTTTATGCCATGTACAGAAGTTGTTGCAGAGAAAAATGCTACGGTGACACTGGTTAACGCTATTCGCGGAAGCAAGATGGCGTACCACCTTGGGTCGCTACACGTCGTGCAACACGAATCAAGCAAAGTGCAAACACACACCATAACCCTTGGCGGCAAGTGTTCTCGCAACGAAGTGTATGCCTATCTTGACGGTGAACACTGCGAATCAAACTTTGACGGTATGTACATGCTAGGTAAAGACCAGTTAGTTGACAATCATTTACGTGTCGAACATAACGAAGCAATTGGAAACAGTCGAGAGTTTTACAAAGGCGTGCTTGATGAAAATGCGAAATCTGTTTTTACAGGTCGTATCTATGTAAAAGAAGACGCCCAACAAACCGACGCGAAACAAACAAATCAAAACATCATTCTTACCGATGATGCACAGGCAACAGCGAGGCCGCAACTGGAAATTTATGCTGACGATGTAAAGTGTACGCACGGTGCAACGACTGGTGAAATTGATGACGAAGCAATGTTGTACCTACAAACGAGAGGTATTCCTGCAGATGCTGCAAGAACGCTTCTGATTTATGCTTTTCTCAACGAATCCCTTGATGAATTGCAAGACGATTCTTTTCAAGCAGTACTCGTTGAAGAGCTTCTCTCAAATCTACCGGGTGGAGATTTTATCCGCTCACTTTATTTATAATGCACACTTATGATTTCTGATGCGTCCATTTCAGATATGTTTCCCGCGCTCCACCAAGAAATCGATGGCCAGAAACTGGTGTATCTTGATAGTGCAGCCACAACCCAAAAGCCAAAATGTGTTATCGATGCGATAACGCAATACTACAACCACGACAATGCTAATATTCACCGTGGCGTTCACACGCTTAGCCAGAGGGCGACAAAGGGGTATGAAAATGCACGTGAAAAAATTGCCACTCTGATAGGTGCTTCAAGGGCCCAAGAAGTTATTTTTGTCCGCGGCGCAACCGAAGCAATGAATCTTGTTGCACAGGCATACGCAAGACCTCGCCTTGTTGAAGGCGATGAAATTTTAGTTACGCAAATGGAGCATCATTCCAACATTGTCCCATGGCAAATTGTTTGCGAGCAAACCGGCGCCTCTCTTAAAGTAGCAAAAGTGCACGACGATGGCTCGCTTGACATGGACTCCTTTGCATCGTTACTTAGTGACGATACGATGATTGTTTCAATGGCGCACGTTTCTAACGCCATCGGGACAATTAACCCCGTCAAGGAGATGTGCGCTTTAGCAAAGAAAGTCGGTGCGGTCACCGTTGTTGATGGAGCGCAAGCAGTTGGACATATGCAGGTTAACTTCAGCGAAATCGATTGCGATTTCTATGCGATTTCTGGGCACAAAATGTTTGGCCCAACGGGCATCGGTTGCTTAATCGGCAAGTATGACTTACTCCAAGAAACGGAGCCGTGGCAAGGCGGTGGAGACATGATTCTGTCTGTTTCATTCGATGAAACCATCTGGAACAAAGTGCCATTCAAATTTGAAGCGGGAACACCAAATATCGCAGGCGCGATTGGACTTGGGGCTGCTGTTTCGTTTATCCAAGAGATTGGATATGAAACGATCACCTCTAAAGAAAATGAGTTGCTCAAATACGGTCGCAAAGTATTAGAATCTATTGATGGAGTTACACTTGTTGGTGCTTCAAAACACAATGCTGGCATACTCGCCTTTACAGTAAAAAATGTCCACCCGCACGATGTCGGGACAATTCTTGACAGTGCGGGTGTTGCAATTCGTACTGGCAACCATTGTGCGCAACCCCTTATGGAACGTTTTGGTTTGACTTCTACCTGCCGCGCTTCACTGAGTGTGTACAACACAACCGAAGATATCGATTGCCTTGCAAAGGCAATCGAGCAAGCGATTACAATACTCGGATGATGTCTGAACTTCGCGAACTCTATTTAGAGATGGTTACTGACCACGCCAAAAACCCTCGTAACAGAGGGAAGGCAAGCCCAAGTGATTTACTCGGAACCGGTCACAATCCTCTTTGCGGAGATAAAATTGTCGTCACCGTTTCCGTTGATGGCGATGTCATTACTGATGTCAAATTTGACGGCGAGGGCTGTGCAATCTCAATTGCATCAGCAGATTTAATGGCTGAAGTGCTAGTGGGCAAATCATTTAAAGAAGCACGAGAACTGTTTAGTTCCTTTCACGAACTCGTAACAAATGACAAGAGCACCATCGAAGTACCTCGGAAACTTGCTGTATTCACTGGTGTTCGCGAGTTTCCCATGCGCGTAAAGTGTGCTACCTTGGCATGGCATACCGTAATCGCCGCTCTAGATAACAAAAAAGAAGCATGCACCGAATGAGTAATTTGAACGACAACATTATTGCTGCAATTAAGACTATCACAGATCCTGAGTTGCCTATTAACATTTACGAGCTAGGACTCATCCGTAAAATTGACATCGAGGATGGTTCGGTCAATATTCAGATGACGTTAACGACACCAAACTGCCCTGTTGCAGATTTGATGCCCAGCCAAGTCTTCGATGAAGTTTCCAAGGTTGATGGTGTCGTAAGTGTACGCGTTGCATTGGTCTGGGAACCACCGTGGAGTGTTGCTGACTTATCCAAACGCGGAAAATCCGTGCTCGAACTCATGGATATTGACATAAATCACATGCTCGCAAAAATCAATGCAAACACAACGGGTATGACTGTTGATAAAAAGAATGTTGACTAAGGTCAACCTGATTCCATTCACGGGCAAAATCCAAAAGCGGAAATAACAAGCAAAACATCCGTCAAATTCACTACGCCATCTCCAGAGACATCCTCGTCGCAGACGGGATCGCATGCGGCTACGCATGTTGTTGCTTCACCGCGGTACAACCCACCCGCTTCCCAACAGGCTACCGATGCCGTTTGCACGCAAACATCACGAATACAACACGCACCCGCAGGACTATTCGTGTCACGAACCGTCACTAATTCACCTGACTCCCAGCCAATTGAATCGCCTGCAAAAATACATGCGGTCAATTCTGGTCTTGCTTGTTTTGCCCAAACTCCGTCGCCATCCTCTGCGTTGTTAAATGAAAACACACATTGGTCAAACACAGGATTCGCATCGCGAACATATACACCACCACCTTGGTGGGCTGTATTAAAGTCAATCATGCAGAGGCGAAACGTAGGCGATGCATCGCGAACTAAAATACCACCTCCTTGTTTTGCTTTACCACCTCGAATAGTAAAACCCTCCAATACGCTTCCCTCACCACCAAGGCAAGTAACAACCGTGCCTTGCTGACCAGCATCGATGACTGTTTCTTCCGCTCCAACTTCGCTACGAATCAGCAACGTTTTGCCCGAAAAATCAATTTGCTCCTTCCAAATGCCCTCTGCAACGATGATTTCATCGCCGTCGCCAGCTGCTTCAATTGCATCTTGAATCGTTTGGCAGTCTTCTGGAACGAGCCACGTTCCACACGAAGCCGTTGTTGTTAGTACTAATCCAATGAGATATTTCATAGCAGGCAAGCATACAGTGCCTTTTTTCTCCTCCTTAAGAAATTGTTGTTTTCAACACGATATTTTTCAAGGTATCATGCAGTTTCTTGATACTCCCACTTTCCATCTTAAACACGAATACACC
>Ga0114993_10006205_pt1 | contig 11321 bp, 13 predicted proteins | sample ArcticOcean_MG_C_FD_87042 | JGI IMG/M metagenome (GOLD analysis project Ga0114993, IMG submission 87042) | Marine microbial communities from western Arctic Ocean - ArcticOcean_MG_CB2_150 | ecosystem: Environmental > Aquatic > Marine > Oceanic | place: Arctic Ocean: Canada Basin | collected...
AAATCAAATATTTTTTTTTTTTGATTATATATATTTTCTCCAAAGTTTTTTGGCAATTTATCATTAATTATCCTAGAAAATTCATCTTTTAATTTTTTATTTTTTTTATTAAAAATTATATTCCATTTTTTTTCTAATAATATTCCTTTTAGTCCAATTTTTTTCCATTCGTCATGAATCTCTTTTGGAATTTCAAAAGGCTTATACTTCCATTTTAATTTTTTTCTTACTAATTCAACTTCAGACTCTCCAAGTGCTGCCCCGTGTGAAGATGATTTACCTGCTTTATTGGGAGATCCATAACCAATGATAGTTTTGCAAGATATTAAAGAAGGTTTTTTTGAATTTAAGCTTTTTTTAATAGCTTTAAATATTTGTTTTTCATCATGACCATTTATTTCCTGAAAAAACCATCCGTAACTTTCAAATCTTTTTTTATAATCATCAGAAACAGATAGACTGGTGGGGCCATCAATGGAAATTTTATTATTATCAAAAAAAACAATAAGATTTTTTAATTTTAAATGTCCAGCTAAGCTCATTGCTTCATGGCTTATACCTTCCATAAAATCTCCATCTCCTGCAATTACATAAGTTTTATGGTTAACGATGTTAGGTCCAAACTTTTTTTTCATTATCTCTTCGGCGATTGCCATACCAACAGCATTTGATAAACCTTGACCAAGAGGACCTGTCGTTGTCTCTATTCCAGTATTTTTTTCATACTCGGGATGACCTGCGCAAATAGAATTTAATTTTCTAAAATTTTGAATATCTTTAATTGAAATACTTTTATAACCAGTTAAATAAAGTAAAGAATATAGAAGCATTGATCCGTGACCTGCAGATAAAATAAAGCGATCACGATCGAACCAGTTGGGATTTTTCGGATTAAACCTTAGGTAGTATTTAAATAATACCGTTACTACATCTGCCATACCCATTGGCAAACCAGGATGGCCCGAGTTAGCTCTTTGAACAGCGTCAATAGAAAGAAACCTTATTGCATTTGCTAAATTTTTGAAGATTGGACTCACTATAAAACCTATATAGACTTGAACGCATCAAATCAATATTATGATTTTAAAAATAAATTAAATGAAACATTACGAAGATAAAGAAAAAAAGTTAGATAAGCTAATAAGCAGATTAAATTCGATGTCTTACAGGGTTTTAGAAATGAATAATGACTTAGATTCCCTTACATCAGAAAGAAATCAATTATTAAGGGAAAAAAAGGAGTCGCAAAGAAATTTTGAAAAGCTCTCAAAGCAGCACAATGAAATTAAATCTGAACTAGAAAAAATTAATACGGATGTAAGTTATAAATTTGGTGACAAAAATGTTTTTAATAAAAAAATTGACGAACTTAACCAAGAAACTGAAAATTTAATTGATGAGATTACAAAATGGCAAACGTAAATATTAAATTTAATAATAAAGATTACCTATTATCATGTGACGATGGACAAGAGGAAAGTCTTAAAGAATTAGCTAAGCATTTAGATGCAAAATATAGTACTCTTAAAAATAACCTAGGAAATATTGGAGAAAATAAACTTTTATTAATTACATCCATCAAGATAGTAGATGATTATTTTGATTTGCTTAAAAAGGTATCTGAAACAAAAAATGATTTTAAAAATTTATCTTTAAAGTTTAAAGAATTAAAATCTTTAGCTATTAATTATAAAAACGAGAAAGAGAGTGAGATAGAAAAATTAAAGAACGAATTAAACGATTTTCATGCCACGGTTGAAAAAAATAAAAATTCTTATGAAGAAATTTTAGATAAAACAACAAGATCAATTGAAAAATTCATTCAAAACAGCGAATCAAATCCTAAAAAAAATATTCAATAAATGAAATATGACAAGTTTTTTTTAAGAAAAAAGTTCCTCTTACTCAGAAAAGAAATATATTTTAAAAGAAAAAAATTTAATTTTTCTTTAATATTTAAATTAATTAAAAAAAATTTTAAAAATAAAAAAATAACTATTGGTGGATATTACCCTTCAAATTATGAAGTTAATATATTAAATTTTTTAAAAAAAGCATCCAAAAAAAAATTTAAAGTTGTTTTACCTTTTGTAAAATCTTCAAAGAATATGAGTTTTAAATTATGGACTTCTGGTGAACCTCTATGTGTAAATGAATTTGGTATACCAGAACCCAATAGCTCAAGAATAGAAATTATGCCTGATATAGTTTTAGTTCCACTTGTTGCATTTGATAAAAAGCTTAACAGGATTGGTTATGGAAAAGGATACTATGATAGAAGTTTAAAAAAAATAAAAAAAAATAAAAGAAAAACAATATTTTTAGGTATAGCCTTTTCTGGTCAAGAATGTCATTACATTCCTATAAACAAATATGATTACAAATTAGACTATATTTTTACCGAACAAGGCATTATAAATGCAGAATAATTATATATGAATATTTTAATACTCGGTGATATTGTTGGTCCCTCAGGCAGAAAAGCAATTATTGAAAATTTACCCACTTTAATAAAAAAAAAAAATTTAGACTTTGTTGTTGTTAATGGAGAAAATGCTGCCGACAATGGGGTTGGAATAACAAATGATAATGTAAAAAGTTTTTTTGATGTTGGTGTTGATGTAATAACTACGGGAAACCACGTTTGGGACCAAAAAGAAACTAGTGATTTTATAATGCTGGAAAAGAGATTGCTAAGACCTGAAAATTTAACTCAAGGATCACCAGGTAATGGATTTGGAATTTTTAAATCAAAAAATAATAAAAAAGTTGCAGTGATAAATTTAATGGGAAATGTTTTTATGAAAAAATCTGATGATGTGTTTAAAATAGCAAAAAAAATTGCAGATACTATTAAATTAAAAAAAGATGCAGATTTTATAGTTGTTGATATGCATGCAGAAACTACAAGTGAAAAAATGGCTATGGGACATTTTTTAGATGGCAGAGCTACCATTGTTGTTGGTACGCACACTCATGTTCCCACATATGATTACAGAATATTGAGTAAGGGTACCGCATATCAAACAGATATAGGTATGTGTGGAGATTATAATTCCGTCATTGGAATGAATAGTGAAAATTCTATAAAAAATTTTTTAAATGACCCAACTGCTTTGAGACATCATCCAGCAACAGGTGAAGCTACTATTTGTGGTTTAATGGTTGCTGCTGATGATAACACCGGATTTGCAAAAAATATTCAACCCATCTCCTTTGGAGGTGTTTTAGAAAATAAACTATAAATAAAATATGGCTGGGCATTCACATTGGGCTGGAATCAAACATAAAAAAGGACGTGTAGATAAACAACGTTCAAAAATTTTTTCTAAACTTTCAAAAGAAATTACTGTAGCGGCTAAATTAGGCTCTAAAGATTCAGATACTAATCCAAGATTAAGAGCAGCAATACAAGCAGCCAGAATCTCAAATATGCCTAAAGACAATATTGAAAGAGCTATAAATAAATCAGACATGAATAAAGATGTTAATTATAATAGTATTATTTATGAAGGTTTTGGACCCGAAAAAATTGCAGTTATTGTAGAAGCTCTAACTGATAATAAAAACAGAACAGCCTCAAACATAAGAACAATATTTCAAAAAAATGGAGGAAACCTTGGATCGTCGGGTGTTGCCTCTCACCAGTTTAACCAAGTCGGCGTTATTCGAATTGATAAAAATAAGATTTCAGATAATGATATATTGGAATTAGCAATTAATGGTGGGGCCGAAGATTGTCAGTCTAATAGTAAATATCATGAAATTATCACAATAAAAGAAAATTTTTATAAGGTTAAAATTGAAATTGAAAAAAAAATTAATAAATTTATTTCTTCAGGTATTGAATGGCTGCCTCTAAATAAACTTTTATTAACTGAAAAAAAAACTAAAATTGTATTAAATTTTCTCGAAACTCTAGAAGATGATGATGATGTGCAGTATGTTTATGCTAACTTAAAGGTAAAAAATAATCCTTAATAGAAAGTCTAAGTAAATGATAATTATAGGAGTAGACCCCGGAATAACTGGCGCCATTAGTGTTTTAGAAAACAAAAAAGTCATAGAAGTTTACGACACACCAACCATGATTGATGGAAAAAAAAATAAAAGACAAGTAAATGGATCACATTTAACTAATATTATTAAAGAGGTAATTTTACTCAACAAAGAAACTATAGCTGTTGTAGAACACGTTAATGCGATGCCAGGACAAGGAGTGACCAGCATGTTTAATTTCGGTCAATCTTTTGGAGTTATAAAAGGCATTTGTGCCGCTCTATCTTTACCAATTTATTTTGTGAGACCCGCAAAATGGAAAAAACATTTTAATTTAATAAAAACGAATAAAGAGGCTAGCAGAACAAAAGTAATTGAGATTTACCCCGAAATATCAGGAAAATTATCTAGAAAAAAAGACTCTAACAAAGCAGATGCAATTTTAATTGCTAGGTATTTCAACGATACACAACTTTAATTTAGATAAAATTCTATTTTTAGTGCCAAATATCTGACACATTTAGATGCACATTAACCTTAATGGAACAAGAAGTAGCTACACAGATCGTTGGACTAGGAGGAGCGTCAGACTTTTCTTTAATTCAACTTTTTTTAAGAGCAGATTTTATTGTTAAAGCTGTAATTATTTTATTAATTTCTGCATCTATTTATTCCTGGGCACTGATTTTTGAAAAATATAACCTTTTTAGAAAAATAGAAAAAAGTACAACTAGATTTGAAGAAAGATTCTGGAAATCTAAATCTGCTGAAAGTTTTTATAATAGTCTTACAAATAGAGAAAAAGATCCTATAGCTAGCATATTTCAATCAGCTATGGTTGAGTTAATTAAAACTAAAAGTAAAACTTCTGCAGTTCAAATAGCTAGAGTAAGTAGAATTATTGAAATATCAGCAGATAAAGAAATTAAATTAATAGAAAAACATTTTACTTTTTTAGCTACAGTTGGGTCAACTGCTCCATTTATTGGACTGTTTGGAACTGTTTGGGGAATAATGAATTCTTTTCAATCTATAGCTATTTCAAGAAATACAAGTTTAGCAATAGTGGCCCCAGGAATAGCAGAAGCACTTTTTGCAACCGCATTAGGTTTGCTAGCAGCTATACCTGCCGTAGTTGCTTATAATAAATTTAACAGCGACTCAAAAAAATATAACGGACGTATAGAAAATTTTTCTAAAAGATTTTTATCAATTATATAATATAGATTTATGCCTTTTCAATTTAATCGTTCATCTAAGGAACCAATAAGCGATATTAATGTAACTCCATTTGTAGACGTTATGTTAGTACTATTAATAATATTTATGGTTACCGCCCCATTGCTAACAGTTGGTGTTCAAGTTGACTTACCAGAGTCAGCAGCAGACTCTTTGCCTGATGATCAAGAGCCTTTGACTGTAACAATTAATTCTAAAGGTGAAGTTTTTATACAGGAACACCAGGTAGTTTTTGAAAAAATAGTTCCAAAAATATTAGCTATAGCAAACAACAGAACTGATACTAGAATATATGTGAGGGGTGATAAAACAATAAATTATGGGAGGGTATTAGAAGTTATGGGCATGCTTTCAGGGGCTGGCTTCTCTAAAGTTGCATTAATATCAGAACCATACAAAAGTTGATTATGACTAAAAGCGTATTTTTGTCTTTAGCATTTCATTCAATAATGATTATTTTAACCGCATTAAGTTTACCATTCATGTTAAGAGCTCCAATAGACTTGCCTCCAATTTTATCTGTTGAATTAATACAAATTACAGACAAGACCAGTATTCCATTCGCAGCTAAGGCAAAAAAGACTCTTGAAAAAATTAAAAAGGAAGAAGAAAAAAGATTAGTATCACAACAGGCACCTCCTTCAGAAAAGAAAAAAGAAAAACCAGATAAAATTCCTATGCCTGAGGACTTAAATAAAGAAAAGAAAAAAATAGTAAAAAAAAAACAAAACCCAGAAGAAGTAAAAGAACAAGTTAGGCAAACTTCAGAATTTGAAAAAAAAGAACTTTTTGATCCTAATCAAATAGCTGCACTTATTGATAAATCTAAGGAAGAAACAGCCGAAACGTTAAAGAAAGATGAAAAACTTACACAAAGTAGTGTAAAGGACTCATTCACTAACGCATTAACATTAAGTCAAGAAGATGCTTTAAAAGCTCAAATTTTTGGTTGTTGGAGCTTACCTTTGGGATTACCATATCAAAAAAATTTATTAGTTAGAATTAAATTAAAATTAAAACCAGATGGAACAGTTTTAAAATCTGAGATATTAGATCATGCGCGCATGAATCAACCCGGACAAGGATTTTATAAAGTTTTAGCTGAAAGTGCACTTAGAGCTATTAGAATTTGTCAACCACTTAGAGTGCCTCCAACTGGTTATGAAAAATGGAAAGACTTACAATTAAATTTTGACGCTAATGAAATGTTGAAAGGTTAATATGAAAAAACTATTAGTAACTATTTTTTATCTACTTATTTTTAGCAATACAGCAACTGCACTAGTTGAAGTAGATATAACAAGAGGAAATCTTGAACCATTGCCCATTGCTGTATCACCTCTTTATATTGAGTCAGGGTCTTTAGATGTAAAACAAGGTGATAAAATTATTAAAAATATAGGTGAAGAAATATCAAAAATTATAGAAGTAAATTTTAGAAGGTCAGGTTTATTTAATCCCTTAAAAAAAAATTCTTTTGTTCAAAGCCCAGACATAGCTCATGTAAAACCAAGATTTGAAGATTGGAGATTAATAAAAGCTCAAGCACTTGTTACAGGAAAAGTTAAAGTAACAGAAAACAAACTTAGAGTAGAGTTTAGATTGTGGGATGTAGTTGCTTCTAAAGAAATGGTAGCTCTGGCTTTTTCTACTACTCAGGATAATTGGAGAAGAATAGCGCATATAATTTCAGATAAAATTTATCAAAGGTTAACTGGTGAAACAGGTTATTTTGATACTAGAATTATTTATGTTTCGGAAACAGGTCCCAAAACTCAAAGATATAAAAAGTTAGCAATAATGGACCAAGATGGAGCAAACGTAAAATATTTAACTTTAGGAAATGAACTTGTGCTAACCCCAAGATTCAATCCTCAAAATCAATTAGTAACTTATTTATCTTATTTTAGAAATTTACCAAGAGTTTATCTTCTTGATATAGAAACTGGTGTCCAAGAAGTGGTTGGTGATTTTCCAGGAATGACGTTCGCACCAAGATTTTCTCCTGATGGAAAAAAAATCATAATGAGTTTTGCTAAAGATGGAAATTCGGATATTTATACAATGGATATAAACTCTAGAGTGGTTGAAAAAATTACTGATCATACATCAATAGATACATCTCCATCATATTCACCCGATGGAAAATATATTTGTTTTAATTCTGATAGAAGTGGATTACAGCAAATTTATGTAATGAGAAGCGATGGATCAAATGTAAAAAGAATAACTTTTGGAAAAGGTTTGTATGGCACGCCAGTTTGGTCACCAAGAGGTGATTTAATTGCTTTTACAAGAGTTCATAAAGGAAAATTTTATATTGGAGTTATGAGACCTGATGGAACTGGGGAAAGATTATTAACAGAAAATTTTTATCAAGAAGCACCATCCTGGTCGCCAAATGGAAGAGTATTAATTTTTTATAGAGAAACAAAATCAGACTCCCAAGGAGAGGGATTTTCTGCAAAACTCTGGTCTATAGATTTAACAGGGTACAATGAGAGGCTTATTGAGACAGAAACTGATGGTTCAGACCCATCTTGGTCCTCTTTATTATCAAAATAAAAAGTAAATTTAACTTGCAACTTGAAAGCTAATTTGAAATATTGTAATGAAATTGGATTAACAACATAATGGAGAGAGCTGGTATGAATTTTGAAAAAAACCTAAAAAGAATTTTTATAGTTGCCCTAGCGAGCATTGCTTTAACTGCTTGTGCAACACAAGGAAAAAAACAATCAGGTAAAATGTCTGGTGACGTTTATACTGGTAATGACACAGTTGAATTTTTAGCAACTGGAGTTAAAGATAGAGTTTTCTTTGCAACTAATAAATCTACATTAACAACTGCAGCAAGAGATACTTTACGTAAACAAGCTGCGTGGATGAGAAAGAAAAAAAATATTACTTTAACTATTGAAGGACATGCGGACGAAAGAGGAACTAGAGAATATAACTTGGCTCTCGGAGAGAGAAGAGCTAATGCTGTTAAAGACTATCTGATGACTTACGGAATTTCAGGAAGCAAATTAGCAGTAATCAGTTATGGAAAAGAAAGACCAGTAAATTCTGGATCTTCGCCCCTAGCTTGGTCTCAAAATAGAAGATCAGTAACTATTAAAGCTAATTAGTTTTACAATTAATATTTAAAAAGACCCCCCAAAGTATTTGGGGGTCTTTTTTTTGCCATTTTTATCTTTAGTATCAAATTAAATGATTAATAAAACTTTATTTTTATTTACAAAATTATTTTTAATAATTTTGTTTTTGGCTTTTCAGACAATAGCTTCTTATAGTGAAGAAGAGGAAACTATTTTTCAACAATTGAAAATTTTACAAAAAGATATAAAAACTTTAGAAAAAGCAGTTTATCAAACCTCACAAAGCAGCAGTTCAAGCTTGTCTATAGCAGGAGATAGCAACGATGTTTTAACAAAACATTTATTAAAGCTATCTGAATTAGAAGAACAATTTAAAAATTTGACGAATAATTTTGAAGAAATAAATTTCAAGATAGATAAATTATCTAATAGAATTACAAAAGTTCAAGCTGATAATCAAGTTCGTTTCCAAGACCTTGAGTCGGGAGACATATCTCAAAATTCAAAAAATAAAATAAAAAAAAAAAGATTACCGGGTAGTAGCGAACCACAAGACCTTGGAGGAGTTAGTGAATCTGAAGTTGCGTTATTAGACGCTGTACAAAAAACACAGTCTATAGACTCTGTGGGCACAGTTGTGATTGAAGAAACTGAAAGAAAAGAAAAAATTCTTCCTGACGCATCTCCTGAAAAGCAATATGAATTTGCAACAAGTTTTTTAAAAGTTGGAGATTATGAAACTGCTGAGTTTGCGTTAAGAGAATTTATTGACATTCATCCTAAGCATGAGTTAGCAGGTAATGCACAATACTGGTATGGTGAAACTTTTAGAGTACGTCAACTCTACCAAGATGCTGCTACGGCTTATTTAGATGGATATCAAAAATATCCTAAAAGTGATAAAGCTCCAATCAATCTTTTAAAGCTTGGTATTATGATGGTGCAAATTGGTGAAAAAGATCAGGGATGTTCAATGATTCTAAATGTAGAAAAGCAATATCCAAAAGCGAATCAAAATGTAGTTCAAAAAGCAGAGTTCGAAAAGAAAAAATTTAATTGTGAGAAAAGTTAAGAAAAAAAAATTAAATTTATCAAATAAAAAATTTAAAAAAATTTATATTAAATTTGAAAAAACTATCAATAAGATTGTTGGTAATAAAAATTTTGCAATAGGCGTTTCTGGTGGGTCCGATAGTCTATGCTTAGCTTACCTTTCACAAGTATATTCAAAAAAACACAAAAATAAAATACACGTATTAATAGTAAATCATAATTTAAGAAAAGAATCTGCCAGCGAAGCCTTAGTAGTTAAAAAAATTTTATTAGGGAAAAAAATCAAAAGTACTATTTTAAATTGGAAAGGAAGGATTCCTAAAAAAAATATTCAAGGAAACGCTAGAAATATAAGGTACTCCTTAATTCATAAATATTGTAAAAAAATAAGGATAAATTATTTAATTACAGCACATCATCTCGACGACCAAATAGAAAATTTTTTTATAAGATTATTAAGAGGAAGCGGATTGACAGGGCTGTCATCAATGTCTCAGAAAGTATCTTTAAATGATGATTTAAATATTATTAGGCCATTTTTAGAATTTAAAAAAATAGACTTAAAAAATATTACATTAGAGTACTTTAAAAAATATATTAAAGACCCATCAAATGATAACGATAAATTTTTGCGCGTAAGGATTAGAAAATATAGAAGTAAAATGGAATCCGAAGGGCTTGACACTTCTAAAATAATTAAAACTATTAATAACTTGTCATCTTCACATGAAGCTATAAACTTTTATAAAAGTAAAGCTGTAAAAAAGTATGTAAAATTTATAAAAAAAAATAATTGTTTAATAAGTAGAGATTTGTTTTTAAATGAATCAGGAGAAATTATTTTTAAGTTATTTTCTGATATACTGTCATTAGTTTCTGGATCTTATTACCCACCAAGGTCTAAAAAAATTATTTATCTCATTAAAAAGTTAAAAACTAATGAAATAATTAAATTAACTTTAGGAGGATGTATTATTGAAAGCGAAACTAATTTTATTACAATCTTTAAGGAGCCAAAAGTCAAAAAAATCTCAGTTATGCCTAAAAAATAACATTTTTCTTTATAAACTAAGGCAATAGAGCACTTGTTTAATATAAAATAATGATTAACTTTGAGTAAGAATGAATTTAAAAAATTTAATGATGTGGGGTATTATAGTAGTTCTAGTAGTGGGGCTATTTCAAATGTTTAAGAGCCCCCAGCAAGCTCAAAATTCTAGTAAAATTCCTTTTTCAAGTTTTTTAAAAAACGTTGAAGACGGAAGGGTTGTCGAAGTTAAAATTATTGGAAATAATATAGAAGGTTTACTATCTGATGGAAAAACATTCAGCACTTATGCACCTAATGATCCTAATCTTGTTGAAAAACTAACATCAAAAGGAATAAGTATAACCGCATTGCCTGTAGAAGATAAAATGCCATCATTGCTAGGAATTCTTTTATCTTGGTTTCCAATGTTGTTGTTAATCGGAGTGTGGATATTTTTCATGAGACAAATGCAAGGTGGCAAAGGCGGCGCAATGGGTTTTGGTAAATCAAAAGCAAAATTATTATCTGAGTCTAGAGGAGGGAAAGTTACATTTAATGATGTTGCGGGAATTGATGAAGCAAAAGAAGAAGTAGAAGAAATTGTAGAATTTTTAAAAGATCCTAGAAAATTTCAAAGACTTGGTGGAAAAATTCCTAGAGGAGCACTTTTAGTAGGGCCTCCAGGAACTGGTAAAACTTTATTAGCTAGAGCAATAGCAGGAGAGGCAAATGTTCCTTTCTTTACAATATCTGGATCAGATTTCGTTGAAATGTTTGTTGGAGTTGGAGCTTCAAGAGTTAGAGATATGATTGAACAAGGTAAAAAAAATGCACCTTGTATAATATTTATTGATGAAATTGATGCGGTGGGTAGAAGTAGAGGAGCAGGACTTGGTGGA
>Ga0114993_10006211_pt1 | contig 11316 bp, 14 predicted proteins | sample ArcticOcean_MG_C_FD_87042 | JGI IMG/M metagenome (GOLD analysis project Ga0114993, IMG submission 87042) | Marine microbial communities from western Arctic Ocean - ArcticOcean_MG_CB2_150 | ecosystem: Environmental > Aquatic > Marine > Oceanic | place: Arctic Ocean: Canada Basin | collected...
GAGGTAGACGGGGACGTGTTCGTGTCCGCCAGCCATGTCGTGGAGGTCGATCTTCTGCCTGGGGCTCTCGAGGTCGTGGTAGCCTGAGGCCCCAGATTTTGTAGTACAGAGTACTTGACGCCGCCAGGAGCTAAGCCCCTGTGGTTGGGCATGAACCCATCCTGTCCCCTGCATCGCCCAGCGCCCGAGCCGGTCGCCTTGCACGACCGTTCCATGGACAATCTCCGCTTCATCAGAGAAACGATGGAGCGCTCGGTATCGTTCACTGCCGTGTCTGGGTGGGCGGGCGTGGTGATGGGGACGGTTGCGTTGGGCGCGGCGTGGGTAGCCCGCGGACAGGATACCCCGCAACGATGGGTCGCCACCTGGCTTGTAACAGCCGGGATCTCGTTCGTGGTGGCGTTGGCCCTCAAGGCCCGTGCGGCGGGGATGCCCTTGCTTTCGGGGACGGAAGTCCGCAACGAGCTTTGCTCCCCCCATCTTGGTCGGTGGTATCCTGAGCATCGCTTTATATGCGCACGGACAGGCTGCGCTTGCGACTTGCCGTTGACTCCTCCGCACGGAAAGCCATCGTCGCCGCCGCTCGGCCGACAATCTGGCATGGCGAGCCGCGGATCGATCAGTACATTTTCACGGGCTTGTTGGGGGACTCGGTCCACGATAACGAGCCGGTCAGGGATCTGGACCTCCTGATCCGGACCGGTGGTGAGCAGCGGCTCTCGGACTTCCTGCTGTGGGAAGCCGGGTACGCCGAGCTGCTGTTCTCCAACTGCAAGTGGCCCGACGTCGGTCAGCAGGAGCTGGCCGACGCGGTGGACGAATTTCGTGGGCGGAACCGGCGGTTCGGCCGAGTAGTGGGTCAATCCGCGATGTGAAGCGCTCCACCTAATTGAGGTCAGAGCCGCGTCAGCTGTCCATCGACCAGAAGCCAGCGCTCCTCCGCGAGCGCCGCCGCATCACCTTCATCGTGGCTCACCAGCACCAGCACGATGCCGGCCCGCTCGGCGAGCGCCTGTACCCGCCGCACGAGGTCCAGTCGAAGCGGCCTGTCGAGCGCAGAAAAGGGCTCGTCCAGTAGGAGCAGCTCAGGTCTCGCCAGCAGGGCTCGGCCGAGAGCAACCCGTTGGCGTTCGCCTCCGGAAAGGTTGCGGGGGCGACGCTCTAGCAAGGGCTGCACGGAGATCATCTCGGCGGTTTCTTCCACATCGCCTGTGTTCGCCCCTGCGAACGCGAGGTTCTGTCGCACAGTCAGGTGGGGAAATAGCAGATCATCCTGCGGCACCCAACCGACACGGCGCTCCCAGGGTTCGAGGAAGAACCCCCTGGCGCTGTCCAACCAGACACGCCCCGCCATTTCCACCCGCCCGATGGCACGACGCTCCACCCCAGCGAGAATGCGAAGCAGCGTGCTCTTGCCGCCCCCCGACGGGCCCACGATGGCCACCGCTCGCCGGCGTGTACGAAGCTCTACCCGCAACGCCAGGCCCCCCAGTGACAGGGTCACCGCGACGTCCAGCGGCGGGTCTGGGGCCGCGCCGGTCATCGCCCTGACCACTCCTCGAGCCTCTTTCGCTGCCGCCGGGACAGAAGCTCAAACCCCGCCAGCGCCAGGAACGAGAGTAGCGCGCTGGCGCCCACCAGAAGCCAGGCGGCCCGGCTGCCTCCCGGAGACTCGAGCAGCGAGTAGACCGCCAGCGGGATCGTTCGGGTGCGTCCTTCGACGTTGCCAGCCAACACGACCGTGGCTCCGAACTCGCCGAGCGCCCGCGCAAACACGAGCACTGCCCCCGCAGCGATGCCGGGCGCCGCGAGTGGAAGCACGATGCGGAAGAAAGTGGGACGAGGCCGCACCCCCAGGGTCCAGGAAACCTCCTCGAGGCGTCCGTCCACGGCCTCGAAGGCCCCCCGGGCCGAGAGCACATAGAGCGGCAACCCGACCACGAGCGCGGCCACGACGGGAGCGATCAGGGTGAACGGCACGGAAATCCCGACCGCAGCCAGCGCCGGACCGAAAACACCCTTCGTTCCGAGCAACGTGAGCAGGAGAAAGCCGGTCACCACCGGAGGCAGCACGAGAGGCATGAGGATCAGCGTCGTAACCATGGTCTTCCCGGGAAATTGGCGACGCGCCAGGAGTCGTCCGAGGAGCAATGAAGGGACCAACCCGAGCAGCGTCGCGGCCAACGCCACCAGGAGCGAGAGCGTAATCGCCGACGCCGGATCCGCAATGGGAGACGCCGGTGGTAGGGCAGCCGCTTGCGCCGTCGGAGCAGCAGTGAGCGGCTCGAATCCGTAGGCCGCGAAGACCCCGCGTGCAGGCTCCGAGTCCAGGAAGAAAAGGAACTCTGCGGCCGCTGCGGGACGAGGAGCGCCCGCGAGCACCGCGCCCGGATAGACGACCGCTGGCGACACTGCCAGGGGGATCGGAAAGGCCAGCTCGACCCCGGCATGAACGCGCACATCGGTCCGGTATACGATGCCTGCCGCGGCCTCTCCACGGGCCACCCACTCCAACGCGCTCCGCACGCTCTCCCCGCGGACGACGCGGTCAGCCAACTCGTCCCAGACCCCCGCGTCCTCCAAAGCCGAGCGCGCGTAACGACCCGCTGGGGCCGTTTCCCCCGCCAGCGCAAGGCGGGGTACCGTGTTCAAGTCAGCCAACGCGCGGGGTGGTGTCGTCGTGCCGACCGGCACCACGATCACGAGAGCGTTTCCGAGCAATGCGACGACCCCGTCCGCCCTTGCCCCGCCCCGCTCGACCACCCAGTCCATCCACTCCTGGTCCGCCGAGATCAGTAGGTCCGCGTTGCCCTGTAGGGCCAAAGGCGCGAGGCGCGACGTGGCAGCGAAGCTGAACTGGACTGGGTCCCCTCCCCCCTCTTCCCAGAGCCTGGCCACCGCGGTAAGCGCGTCAGTCAGGCTGGCAGCGGCGAGCACCAGGATCGGCTCTCGGGACGAGGGTGCCCGGTCGGTCGTCTGACCCACAAGGGTGCCCGGCCCGACGAGCAAGACCCCGCAGACTACCCACGCCAGTAGCAGACCCCGGCAACGTGTTGGTGACGGCAAGGAAAGTCGGAACTGCCAATGAAGGGGTGTGACTAACGTGCAACCGAGAACGCAACTTGGGGAGATGCCAACCCTCCCGCACGTTTTCGAGAGCCGGTTCCGGGTGCAGAGATATGAGCTGGACGGCTTCCCGGCGTCCGAGATCCATTTCGCGAGGATGGGGTGTGTACGTGGTGAAGCTAGAAGTCGAGTTCATGAAAGAAGCGCAGCTGGGCGTGCGTACCCGAGCCGCCAAAGTGGGACGCGCTTTGATGACGCTCCACCCGTTTGCGGCCGCCGCAGGAACTCCAGCCGTCGCGTCCGCCAAAGCACGCATGCGAGCCGTTTGGGTCGGACCCGACCGGAGGCCTGCGCGAATCCCTACCAAGGTGAGGGCCACTCTCGGCGCACCCTGAGCCCCGGCGCTACCCCTCCCGGGGGAGCGAACGAAAGCGCTCCACCTTGTCCTCCGGGAGCCCCGTGGCCAGGCTCCATGCATGACCTTCTTTTCCCGACCCGTAAGCTTTCCTGTGGAGGTGGGAGCTGGGGGGCCTCCCCGGTGGAACTGTGGCCGCTGGTCGCAGACACCGACTACTTCAATAGGGATACCGGACTGCCCATGGTCACCGACACCTGTGCGTCAGGACCCGGGCGTTGCCGCGCTTCTGGCCACCGACGGAGTCGTAGTTGAGGCGTTCAGTTCGCCGCTTCGGGGTGTGGAGGGAGAGGTGAGGTTGTGGCGGGTGCGGCTGAGCACCCAGGCCGGGGATTCGTGAGCATTGCCGAGCAGCGCGGCTTCGTTGGCGTGGACGTGGTGGACCTGCTTGATCGCCGCTGCGTCGGCAAGGTGCATGACGCTCGCTTCCTCACGCGGGTCCTCAACGACGTGGAGCGGGCTGCGCTGGCGACCGCCCCTGATCCCACTGCTACCCTGTGGCGCCTGTGGACCGCCAAAGAAGCCACCTTCAAGGTGGTCTCGAAGGTCCGCGGCGCGCCGCCGGCTTTCGTACATGCTGCGTTCCGCGTGGACCTCCCTGGCCCTCAGGTGAAGAGTGGCATCGGCAACGTGGAGTGGGAGGATATCTCGGTGGTCATCCACTGGCACGAGATGCCCGGCCGGATCGCGGCACTCGCTTGGAACGGTGTGGCGGCCGACGGGCCACCAGAATGGGCCTGGGGGACCGCGGCGGATCTCGATCCGGAGCCGACCGCTCTGATGGACGAGCTGCTGGAGAAGCTTAGCGAACGTGAGCGGCTACCGGTGCACTCTCGCAACTCGGCGCTGGTGCGGTTGGCCGCCCGCGCCGCACTGGCGCGAGCACTGGGCGTGGACGAAGCCAGAATCGAGGTCGTATGTGGGGAAGGACCGAAGGGGCGCGTTCCACCGGAAGCGCTGATCGACGGCCGGTCCGCTCCGGCCGACGTGAGCCTCTCACACCACGGAAAGTGGTTGGCATGGGCGATTCGGCCTACAGGACCACGGCCCGCGCAGGACGCTCCGGAACGCTAGAATCCGCCTGGGCGGTGTACCGCAGCAGCATCGATATCCCGAAGCTCTGGAAATACGCGTTGCCCACGTCTGCCTCGGCTCGCGTCCAGCCCAGCCTCATCGAGCCACCCAAAGCCGGCGCCAGTGGGCGGGCCAGGTCCAAGTAGACGACCGAGGCGTTGTCCTCCTGGAGTAAGTCGCCGTTTGGGTAGGCGCTGGGAACGGAACTGGTCATGGGACCTCTTGACGGAGTCTCCTGGACCAGGGAGTCTCAGGGCCATGGACAACCGCGCGCGGCTCAAGGCTCTCCTGGTGGAGCGATCGGTAAGGCTCGGGGACTTTACCCTGGCAGGGGGTGCGCGTTCGATGTACTACGTCGATGCCCGCCGGACTACCATGAGTGCCGAAGGGCAGGTCCTGGTCGGGAAGCTGGGCTGGACGCTGGTCGGCCAGCGATCCCTGGGGATCACCCACGTGGGCGGGCTCACCATGGGAGCCGACCCGGTGGCCTACGCTATCGCACATTGGAGTTGGCTCGACGGCCACCCCGTGGATGCGTTCTCCGTCCGCAAGAAGGCGAAGGAACACGGACTAGGACAGCGGATAGAGGGGGGCCTTCCTAGCGACGCCCACTGCTTGGTGGTGGAGGACGCGATGACTAGCGGCAGAAGTGCGATGCAGGCCATCACTGCGGTGCGCGCCCACGGGGCGACGGTTGCTGCCATCTTCGCGGTGGTGGACCGCGAGGAGGGTGCTGGAACTGTGATGGAGACGGAGGGGATCCCGGTTTTCGCCCTCTTCACGGGTCGTGAACTGCTCGAAGCAGCCCGAGAATCAGCTTAATCCAGCAGCCTGAGCGGCATTATCAGGCACAGGTAATCGATCTTGTCGTCGCTCTCACCGACGGGCTCCAACGTTGCCGCCTGCTCTGGCGCCTGGAAAGTGAGCCTTACCTCGTCGGTCGGCATATAGCGAAGCACCTCGAGTAGATAATTGGCATTGAAGCCTATCTCGAGTTCCTGGCCCTGGTACTCCAGTTCCAGTTCGTCATGACCTTCGCCTAGGTCGGGTGTCAACACGTTAAGGTGAACCCTCCCGCTCTCGAAGGCCATTCTGATCCGGTGGGTCTGGTCACTGGCAACCACCGCCATCCGGCGCACGGCTGACTCCAGGGCGCGCTTCTCCACTATGGCATGCTTGTCATTGTCTTTCGGTATGACCTGCTCATAGTTCGGGTATGCTCCGTCAATCAGCCTGGTGTAGACCTCGGTCCCGCCCGAACGGAAGCCTAGGTGGTTCCCACTTCTAGAGACTGACAGGTCGTCCTCGTCTCGGAAGAGCCGTTGCACCTGTTGGAGTGCCGCTGGAGGTACGATGAAATCGGTATCGATGGAGGCAGAGGATCCTATCGGTATGGTCATCCGCGCGAGGCGATGGCCATTGGTCGCCACCATGCGCATCTTGCCGCTGCTCAACTCCCATAGAACTCCATTTAAGATGGGTCGGCTTTCCTCAGTTGATACGGCAAAGGACGTGTGGTGGATCAGGCGTTGGAGGTCTCCACCCTTCACCGTCCACCCTTCATCGAAATCGACGGACGGCAGCGTGGGAAATTCATCAGCCGGCAACCCATTCAGTTTGAAGTGGCTCCTCCCGCAGCGGAGCTCGATCTGGTCATTTTGCGTGGTTATATCGACCGGCTGATCGGGCAACTCACGAGTTATCTCCTGCAATTTCTTTCCCGGAGCCGTAAGGCTGCCGGACTCCACCACCTCAGCAGGAACACGCACCCTCACGGCCACGTCCAAATCCGTGCCATTCATCCAGACACCGTCCCCATCGGTGGCGAAGAGGATGTTAGAAAGAACCGGAAGCGTGGTCTTCGATGGGATGCTAGCCGATACAGCGACTAAACCGTTGTGAAGATTCTGCCTGGTGATCGTAAATCTCATGGAGCCTCACAAACATGGGTAGTCAAGATCTTTTCCACGGGACTACTTACTAAGATTTACCTTAAAGAATAAAAACCTAGTAGTAGTAGAGGATGTGTATTCGTGGGAAAGCCTGTCGGATTTGCGTGGGATACCGCACCCACATTGGACATCCTTCGTTTCCGAGCGACTGTGGGTTGAAGGTGGAGAGGAGAGCAGTTTTCCAGCATCCGTTCCTAGTGTCCGAGGTAGGTGTGGGAAATGGTTCGCCTCTCAACATTGTATCCACATCAATTGTGGAGAGCCACGGGGTGGTGCAGCTCGGCTTGCGTCTCTTCCACTTCTCGACGGAACGCAGAATCCACCTCCATAGTTTGCTCGATCTTTCGGATGGAGTGAATTACCGTGGAATGATCACGACCTCCAAACACCTTACCTATTTGCACCAACGACGTGTCCAGGATCTCTTTGATGAGGTACATGGCGACCTGCCGCGGCACCGTCAAGTCCTTCGTCCTCCTCTTGGACACCAGCGCATCAGGGCGCACCTTCCACCGACGCGCGACTGTGTCACGAATCGCCTCAGGAGTCAGACGTGTCCTATCTCTCCGGTTCTCCGTCCTCAGCACGCCGGAGAGAGCGGTGCGAGCCAAGGAGCTGGTGATTTCCTGATTCGTGAGTGAAGAGAACGCGAGCAGCTTGATGACCGCACCCTCCAGTTCACGAACCGAGGCGGTGCAAGAGTGTGCGATGTAGTCGATCACTTCGTCATCAAGCACGATCCGGTCGTCCGCGGCTTTCTTCCGGAGGATCGCGACCCGAGTCTCGTAGTCCGGAGGCTTGATGTCGGCTACCAGGCCCCACTCGAACCTGGATACAAGCCGTTCCTCGAGACCGGGTAGTTCCTTGGGAGGGCGATCGCTGGTGACGATGATCTGCTTCTGGGCGTCGTAGAGGGCGTTGAACGTGTGGAAGAACTCCTCCTGGGTGCGTTCCTTTCCCTCGAGGAAGTGGACGTCGTCCACGAGCAACAGATCCATCTGACGGTAGCGTCTGCGAAACTCTCCCATCGATCCTTGTTGGATCGATGTCACGAGTTGGTTTGTGAACTGCTCCGAGGATATATAGGCCACCCGGCCGGGGTTTTCCTGGTCGAGGATGTCGTTCCCGATCGCATGCATGAGGTGTGTCTTACCAAGTCCCACGCCTCCGTACAAGAAGAGTGGGTTGTACATGCGAGCCGGTTTTTCGGCGACCGCGCGGCAAGCGGCTGCAGCCAGCTGATTGTTGCTGCCCACCACAAATCGCTCGAAGGTGTACCGCTCGTTCAGCCCGCTGGCGGGGCGGCCTGAGGGTGTGGAGGAAGGGGCCTGGCCCGTGCCGCTGGTGGAAACCGGCTGGACCGGGTTGGTGCGGGCTTCTGGGGAACTGGAGTCGGTCAGGGATGGTGCTGCGGCGGGGAGCTTGCTAGAACGGAACGCGATTCTGAGGGGCCTGCCCAAAACGCGGCGTGTCAGCTCACCTAGCATGGGGCCGTACTTGTCCTCGATCCACTCGACATGAAACTGGCTGGGCGCTTCGACCAACAGCTCGCCATCGGTGAGCGCGCTCGCTGAGGTTCCAGAAAGCCACGTTCGGTAGCTCTGCTCAGGGATTCCGGCCCGTGCGGATTCCAACACACGAGTCCAGAGGTCGGTTGCGGTCAGCTCCATGGACGCACTGAGGCTTGCCCCGGGCCGTCGTGTCCCGGGAGCCAATGACTCCGAGAATTCTTTTTTGGGTGTCCTCTCCGGTTGGAGGAGACGGGTTCAACGTAGGCTGAGGTTGTGGAAAAGTCAATCGAGAAGTAGCGGTCCGTTGTGAAGCCGACGCTCCCGATCTGTGCAACGGATGCCCGGTTGACGCTTCCCGGACGCCGGGTCTACTTTTTCTTGCGCGATTCGCTACGGACAGCCCAATGGCAGGACACGATGAAACCGACATACAGGCCGCGCAACCGGAAGCGAATCAACAAGCACGGCTTCCGTGCCCGCATGGAAACCCGCGCCGGGCGCGCGGTCCTATCTCGGCGTCGCAGAAAGGGTCGGAAGCGGCTCACGGTCGAGATCGGCGGCAAGTACTAGGGAGGATCTAGGGATGAGCGCGGCGCGGCCGGAGAGTGACGGGCCGCGTGGTCCGGTTGTCGGCCAGCGACTCCCCGGAGCGAGCCGGGTCCGCCGCAGTCCGGACATCAGGGAGTTGTTGAGGCGGGGGAAGCGGGAGAGGACGACGCACCTCGACGTCTTCTTCGCCGCTTCCCCCGTTGCGCGTCCCAGACTGGGAGTGCTCGTGCCAAAGCACCGGCACGAAATCGTGGAGAGGAACTGTCTCAAGCGGCGACTGCGCGAGCTCGGCCGCACGCGGGTGCTCCCGGCTTTGCGGAGTGCTGGGAGGAATATGGACGTGATGGTGCGCGCTCGGGCCAAGGCCTACGACGCCTCGTTCGCCGAGCTTAGAGAAGAGTTGGATCTGATGACGGAGGAGCTTTGTTCCGCGCCGCGCTCATCGTCTTGATTCGGTTTTATCAGGCCGCGATCTCGTCCTGGCTGCCCCCGGTTTGTCGCTTCACCCCCACCTGCTCGGCCTACGGTCTTGAGGCGGTGGAGCGGCATGGCGGGATGCGGGGCGGCTGGCTGACCCTGCGGCGTCTCTCGCGCTGTCATCCCTGGGGGGGGGTGGGTTACGACCCTGTTCCGCTGATCGGACTCGCTCCGACCTCGGCGTTCGGGGAGGGAGGGAGTGGTGATCACATTTACGACGAACGCGCCGGAAAGACGCGATGAATAGAGAGCTGCGCTTCGTTGTGGCGATTCTCTTGATGGTCGCCGTGCTCGTGGTTACCAATGTACTCTTTCCACCGACCCCACCCGCGCTGTCGGAGCCGGGCACGCTAGACACCGTGAGCGTGCCCCAAAGTGGTCCCCCACGATCGACCGGGGGTGCACCGACGCAGGTTCTTGGCGGTCCTGACCAGCTGCCTTCCGTGCCGGGCTCGCTCGCCACTCCGACAGGTGTGCGCGAGCGTGAGGTCGCCGTGGTGGGGCCGCTCTATCGTCACGTCTTCAGCACGCGCGGGGCGCGCCTGATCTCCGCGGAACTCCTCGCCTTCCGCTCGTTCACCCGTGACGGTCCGGTCCAATTAATCCCCGAGGGCGGCGAGGGGGCGTTGGGGCTAAGGCTGGTGCTCGGGGCGGACACGCTCGATCTGAGGAACTTCCCCTTCACTCCCTCGCGGGAGCGAGTGACGCTCGGCGAGCGCGGCTCCGAGCGCTTGACGTTCCGGCACCAGGCCCCTGGGCTGGTGGTCGAGGTCAGCTATCTCTTCGTACCCGATTCCTATCTGATCGAGGTGACGGGATCGGTGCGGGGGCTGGACCGGGCCTTGCTCCTGACCGACCTAGGGTCCGGGCTCGCTCTCAACGACGCCGACCCAAAGTCTGAGAAGCGGGCTTTGGCCTACGTCGGAAACCATCTCCAGGATGGCGTTTCGTCTCATCCCCTGAGCAAGGTGGAGGGGGCGGTCGTCCACGAAGGCCCGTTCCTGTGGGCAGCGTTCAAGAGCAAGTTCTTCGTGCTCGCGATGCAGCCCGGCGCCGGCGGTGTGGGTCCGGAGCAGTTTGGCGGCATGCTCGTGTGGCCGGAGGGGCCTGATCGGGCGCGGGTCGCTGTCTCGGGGCCGATTGCTGGAGAGGGCGAATTCGGATACCGCGCGTTTATCGGACCTCAGGAGTACGCACGGCTGACCGCCCTAGGGGGCGACCTCGACGAGGTCAACCCCTACGGGTGGCGCCTCTTTCGTCCGGTGATTCGGCCTCTCGTGGGCGTTATCACCGGCCTCTTGGTATTCATGCACGACACGCTCAACCTCGCGCACGGCTGGGTGCTCATCCTTTTCGGGGTGCTGATGCGTGGGGTGCTTTGGCCGTTCAACCAGAAAGCGATGCGTGCGCAGATGCGCAACATGGCCGTGCAGCCGATGCTCAAGGAGATCCAGACCAAGTACAAGGACAATCCCGAGAAACTGCAGAAAGAGATGCTGAGGCTTTACAAGGAGTACGGATTCAACCCGATGGCTGGCTGCCTACCGATGCTCCTCCCCTGGCCAGTTCTGATATCGCTTTTCTTTGTATTTCAGAACACGATCGAGTTCCGAGGTGCCTCCTTCCTATGGATTCCCGATCTGTCATCGCCTGACCCCATCTTTATTCTGCCGGTGTTCTTGGGCATCTCGATGTTCTTCCTGCAACGGATAAGCATGCGATCCATGCCGCCCAACCCACAGATGAAAATGATGATGTGGATGATGCCGATCATGATGGTTTTCATCTTCTTCAATCTGGCCGCTGGTCTCAACCTCTACTACTCGGTTGCTAACATCGCCACTATCCCGCAACAGTGGTTGATCGCGAAGGAGCGGGAGAAGACCCAAGCGCTAGGGCCGGTGAAAAAGTCAGTGACCTGAGTCAGGGCGAGGCGGGCCCCATGAACGTGATAGCCGTCGACACTATCGCAGCCATCTCCACCCCGCCGGGCTCGGGAGCGATCGCTGTGGTGCGGCTGAGCGGCCCGCGAGCCATTGATGTCCTCGCCCGGGTGGCGCCTGAGCTCGGCCCCGCGGAGCCGCGCAGCGCCCGGCTCACTGCCATCCGCGATCCGGACACGGGCGAACTGGTTGACCGCGCGGTGGTGGTCGTGCACCCCGGACCGCGCAGTTACACTGGCGAGGACCTGGTCGAGATCTCGGGACACGGTGGCTGGCTTGGTCCGGCCATGGTGATGGAGGCGTGTGTCGCAGCCGGCGCGAGGCTCGCC
>Ga0114993_10006212_pt1 | contig 11315 bp, 10 predicted proteins | sample ArcticOcean_MG_C_FD_87042 | JGI IMG/M metagenome (GOLD analysis project Ga0114993, IMG submission 87042) | Marine microbial communities from western Arctic Ocean - ArcticOcean_MG_CB2_150 | ecosystem: Environmental > Aquatic > Marine > Oceanic | place: Arctic Ocean: Canada Basin | collected...
CGGATGTGCTGCTCACAAAGGCTACTTTTGGCAACGAGATGGAGGAAACTGCCGATCACGTCGGCCATCTGACCCCAACGCTGCCTAGAGAGGTACTGGACAAGTTTAAGAAGCAGCACAACTACATTCCAAGGGTTATTATATCCCACATGAATCCTCCCTGGGAGGAGAAGATAAGATAGGAGCTCAAGGGGATAACCAAGGAAACCGGCGTCGAATTCCAGATAGCTGACGCCGACGCTGTTTTCGATCTTTAGAGCCTAGCTCGCCAGGGATGCCACTGGCAGAGCGACTAATCTGCACGGCATCCGCCACACTAACAAGAAGGTGCGCCTCATGGTCCGTAAGACGGTTTTCGTGTATGACGACAGCCTTTCCAGGCACAGCCTCAGCGACACTCATCCCATGAAGCCCGAGCGGCTCCGCTACACCTACGAACTACTCGACTCTTACCACGCTTTCACTCCTGACAACTCGTTGCTGGTCCCGCCACGTTCCGCTACTGAAGAGGAGATTCTGCAGTTTCACTCGCGGGACTACTTGGAGGAAGTGCAACGATTAAGCAGTGGCGAACTGTATTCACCGAGCCCGAAGTTTAACTTCGCAGCGGGTGACAACCCACCGTATTCAGGAATGTACGAGGCTGCGCTCAGGTCTACCGGAGCCTCCATGACAGCCGTGGAGGCCTTGCTCTCCGATGAGGCGGATGCGGCCTTCAGCATATCGGGAGGGCTGCACCATGCTATGCCAGGCTACACGTACGGTTTCTGCATATTTAATGATCCCGTCATAGCAATTCAGCGTCTGGTGCAGGAGGGCCTGAAGGTAGCTTACGTGGACATCGATTGCCATCACGGCGACGGAGTCCAACACGCGTTCTACGACACTGATGCCGTGCTCACCATTTCCATGCACGAGTCCGGTAAGTTTCTTTTCCCCGGCACTGGATTTCCCGAAGAGGTTGGAGAGGGCAAAGGCAGAGGATATGCCGTAAATATTCCTCTGTACCCATATACGTCAGACGAGGTCTACCTCTGGGCGTTCAAGGAAATTGTTGAGCCGTTGGTTGAAAAATTCCGCCCGGACGTGCTGGTCACCCAGTTGGGTATCGATTCACATTATCTCGATCCCATCACCCATATGTCTCTGACGACCCAGGGACATAATGCCGTTGTGGCAGCGTGCGCCGCCATGGGCATTCCAAAATGGCTGGCTTTAGGCGGTGGAGGCTACGATTTGCAGGCCGTTGCCAGGGCTTGGACTCTTGATTACGCAGTCATTTCGGGGCAGGTGTTCGCGGACGAAATCCCTGACGCCTACCAGTCGAACTTTCAGGTGGAGACCTTGCATGACCACAAGGAGCTGCTGATCCAGCAGACCGTGGTGAACGATACCAGGAAATTTGCTGAGGAAAGTGTCAAAGCGGTCCAGAGCCTTATCTTTCCGACCCACGGCCTCTCGTCCATCTAGGCTCTGCCTGATTCGGCAGCCCTAAAAAGCACATGATTCGGGAAGCGGCCCTTTGTTCTCAGCGTCAGCGGTGAAGGTCGATTCCAACGCAATTTCCTCGTACCCATTCTCCACAGTGCCTCGCATAGCCACGCCGCCGTAACCAGACGTGTTCATGTGTGCTCTTACTATGATGGTTTGCCCCGGTCCTATCTCGACTGCGCCGCCAGACCTGGTGAACGGCTGCTCTTCGGTATGGCTATGGGCCAACACCCGCCGATACACTAGGTCGCCTTCCTGAGTCAGCACCTCCCACCAGTCGGCGTATTGAGTGCAGCCGGTATCAGGACTGCTGATCGTAACCGAGAAGGAATACGCCGCGTCGGAGCCTTTTGCGCTTACGTCTATTACGTCAGCGAATAGATTCTCGTCAGTATCGTCAGTTGCTTCCTCTTCATTGCTCGCCTCCTCGTTATCCTGACCGAGCACAGGGCTTGATGTCGGTGTTGCCTTGGCCGTTTGGACAGCCACTTCTTACGTAGGCGCAGCAGGCGCAGGCGATATGCATGCAAGGGCTGAAGGTGTCGGTTCAGTGGCTTGGCTTGGTGTAGGACTTGGCGTTGACGTTAAAGTGGGAGACGGGACAGCCATAGCTGAAACCGGTGTACTCGGCGCTGCCGGTGTTGGCGGTGTACTAACCGGCTCCGAAGGCGTGGCTCAGGCTCCAAAAAGCACTAGTAGGGTGATCACTGTAGCTAGAGGGATAATCCTCTTCATGGCCTGCCAAGTATCTCTCTGAGAGTCGATTCCAAGTCTGGGTGCTTAAACTGGAATCCGCTATCAATCAGCTTGGCTGAGTCCATACGCACGCTGGCCGTCATGGCGCCCGCCATCTCGCCTACGCTCAAGCGCAACATGAAAGTCGGCACAGCAAATAGCGTTGGTCTGGAAAGTATCTTGCCCATAGCCTTCGTGTACTTGTGATTGCTCAACGGGCTGGGTGAGCTCATGTTGACGGGGCCTCTCAACTCTGGCGTGACCAGGGCATGTTCGATTGCGCGCGTAAGGTCGTTCAGGACTATCCAACTCATGTACTGGCGACCGGAGCCTAGCTTCCCGCCAAGGCCAGCCTTGAACAGGGGAAGCGTCTTCTTGATCAGGTCAGCTTTGGCATCCAATACCAGTCCGAAGCGCATCGTCACGACACGTATGCCTGCATTGGAGGCTGGCTCCGTTGCCTGTTCCCAGGCCTGAGTGGACTCCCCAAGAAAATCGGTACTGGGCGAGGCGTTCTCGGGCAGCATGGAGTCGCCCTGGTCTCCGTAGTAGCCTAGGGCGGAGGCCGACGCCAGCACCTTGGGCATTGGGTTTAATTTGGCCAACGCCTCAGCCAAGAGCGTTGTGCCGTTGACGCGACTGTCGCGGATGCGCTGCTTTTGCGCCACTGACCAGCGCTTGGCACCAATGTTTTCTCCCGCCAAGTGAACGGCTGCATCTATGCCGGACAGACTTTCAGAATCGATCGTCCCCTGCTCTGGGTTCCATCGGACCTCTCCCTCCAAAAGCTCGCCCTGTTTTCTGACCAGACGAACAATCTGGTGGCCTTGCGCTATCAGATATGGGACCAGCGCAGATCCGACCAACCCGGTGGTACCTGATATAAGTATTTTCATGAATCCTGTCCTTAATTTTGAGGCGACGCCTCTATGAGGTGCACCCCAGTTTACAGCTTTACAATGCGACGCAATGGCGGCTATAATCGGTGGAAAGTTAACAGAATAGACCGTCTATATCAAACCACTGCCGTTTAGAACGTGCAAGGTTAACACCGGTTATGGTTAAGGAGCTTAGCTCTTGGCTATTAGGCCAATACTGGAATTGCCCAACCCGGTACTTCGTCAAAGAGCGAAGAAAATACGGAGCATCGACTCCCAGTTGATGCGTTTGGCTTACGACATGGTTGACACTATGCAGCATGCCAACGGCGTTGGCTTGGCAGCTAATCAGGTTGGCGAGCTCAAGAGGCTCATCGTAATTCAGCTACCCGACGAAGAAGAGGTACGCATCTACTTCAACCCTGAAATCGTCAAGCGGGAGGGCAAGCGGGAAGTTGAAGAGGGCTGTTTGAGTATCCCTGGATATAGGGCGATGATAAACAGGTCCGTCTGGGTAAGGTTCAGGGCTATGGACCATAGCGAAAAGGTTATCAAGTTCAAGGCGGAAGATATCCTCTCCCAGGCCCTGGAACATGAAGTCGACCACCTGAACGGTATTCTCTACATAGACCATATGGAAGAGCACCAGCAATTGATTCCGGTGGACAAATCGGAAGATGACGAAGAGAGCGCCGAAATCGATTCTAACGATGGCGACGCCGACCAGCCGGATTCCTCTGGCTCATCGGTCCTCTGGACTCCCGACGACCCACGAGAAACCACTGCGTCTCTGAAGATCAAGTAGAAGCTCTTCAGTTATGGATGCTCCCTGTGAAACCACAAGCAACAAGTCAGGCTGATGACTAAACAGTTTGACGAATCAAGTCCTCCTCGCGCCATATCCTCTGCAACACTGCCCCCGTTGGTCCATTTTCTTCGCGACTTCTTTCTGTCCAAAGACAAGAGCGCCTATCTCGTTGGCGGCGTTGTCCGCGACTGCTTGCTGAGCAGGCAGCCTCTGGATGTGGATATCGCCATCGAGGGGGATGTGGCAGGCCTTGGCTCTGAACTGGCGGGAGCCCTGGGTGGACGCTACGTTCAATTGCATCAGGACTGGGACATCGGGCGCGTAGTGGTCCCCGAAGGCGCAGTCCGAGGCAACAATATCGAATACGTGGACCTCTCTGCTATGGAAGGTGGCCTGGAGGCCGACCTGCGCCGCCGTGACTTTACCGTGGATTCCCTGGCCCTGCAACTCAGCGCCACCTTCCAGGATGAGGTTGACGTACTGGACGTTACGGGAGGTCTCAGGGACCTTTATGCCGGGATCGTAAGGGCGAATAGCGACGTTGTTTTTCGAGAAGATCCCGCTCGTCTGCTGCGAGCCATTAGACTGGCTTCACAGCTGGGATTTACTGTCGACGTAGATACCGAATCGAAAATCCGCCGCGATGCCAAGTTCGTATCAGGTGTAGCACCGGAGCGTGTGAGGGATGAGCTCATGCGGATTCTTTCGGCACCGGCCGCTGCGAAATCGATACGCCGGATTGACGGCGTAGGACTGCTTTCTCAAGTGCTGCCAGAACTCGACGATACAAGAGGGGTCATTCAGCCCAAGGAACATCACTGGGACGTGTTCAATCATCTGGTGGAGACCGTTGGCCACGCGGATAGGATCATTGCCACGGTGAAGAACTGCGAGAATACCGACGACGTTATGATGTCTATGGTGCCCAGGTTCGAGGGAATGCAGGAGTATTTCCAGGAGAACATCGGAGACGGTTACACACGAGCGACTTTCTTGCGACTGACCGCGCTGTTGCACGACGTAGCCAAGCCTGCAACTAAGACCGTAGAGCCCAGCGGCAAGATGCGTTTCCTGGGGCATCACACTCTTGGAGAAGAGATGGCTGGCGACATAATGAGCAGGCTTCGCTTCAGTAGACGTGGCACCAGGCTCGTGCTGCAGATGATACGTAATCACCTAAGGCCCACGCAGATGGCGGCCAAGGGCGAGATGCCGTCCGGCAGGGCGCTGTTTCGCTACTACAGGGACGTGTCTGATGTAGCCGTGGACACACTGTATCTGAACATGGCAGACTTCCTGGCGGCTAGGGGACCGACCATTACAGAGGCCGATTGGAGGGACCATTGCGAGCTTATGGAATACATACTCGTCAAAGGTCGGCAGCAAAATGCCCCTGAAACCCTTCCTAAAATCATCACCGGACACGATATAATGAATGCGCTCTCTTTGCAGCCTGGTCCAAATGTGGGTAAATTACTTGGACTTGCTCATGAGGCGCAGGCTAATGGAGACGTTAGTACCTTAGACGAGGCCCTGAATCTGGTCATATCACTGGTCAAATCCAGGCAAGAACCCGGAGGTTGTGGTGCGTAGAAACGCAAGGTCGTTAATATTTGTAATAATTCTAGTGGCGTTGTCTCTCGCCTTTTTGCTCGTTAACCCGATTAAGATCGGTGGCTTCGAGCGGGGCGGAGATGCTGTTCTTGGACTTAACCTAGGTTTGGACTTGCAGGGTGGTAGCCATCTGGTCTACCAGGCACAGCCAGTTGTCGACCCGAATACTGGTTTGGTGAAGGTCCCCACCGCAGACGACATGGCTGGACTCGTTCGCTTGATCGAAGAGCGTGTAAACGCCTCAGGACTGGGCGAGCCGAATATTCAGGTGCTTGGTGACGATCGGCTACTCGTTCAGTTGCCCGGTATCCAAGACCTAGAGCGAGCCAAAAAACTGATTGGTGAAACCGCGCGGCTGGAGTTCAAGCATCGGAAAATAAACATAGCCGAGGACCTAGAGGCCAGCGGCGTGATCGTTCCCGGGGATGTCTTAGCGGTATCAGCCGGACCTTTGCCTCAGGAACTTATTGACTTGTTTAATCAGACTCCCGCTCCGGTGCCAGGCGTCGAGCAGGTGCCAGTGGAGCCTCGAGAGGCTGAGGACTTCCCGCCGGTGGTTATCGTGGACTTTACCCCCGATGGAGCTCAGAAGTTCGCGGAGGTTCTGGACTCCATCCAATTTACGCAGGCTCAACTGCTTGGCGAGGTGCCTCCCAGCTCCATCGAGCTTTCCATCGAGGATGACCAGACTCCAAGCAGCGAAGTTCTCAGGTACACGGTGATCGGGCCGATTGTTCAGCAAGTAGGAATTACAAATAGCTTTGTCTTCCCCTTCCCGCAAGGTGACAGTGATACGGCGCCCGACGCACCTATCAACCTTGCAACTGCTGAGGCGACGATGGCCGGGGCATCTACAGTTAGCTTCGTTAGGCTGGCGGGTAGCGTAGACGAGGACTTCGGCCTGAGCGGAGACAACCTGACCAGGGCCTATCCCACACTGCACTCCGGCAGTGATAGGCCGATCATCAACCTTGAATTCGATCAGGGGGGCACCAAGCTTTTCGGAGAATTAACCACTGAGATAGCTGGTAGCCCAAATGACAGGATAGCCATATTCCTGGACGACAGAGAGCTTATAGCTCCGGTGGTCACCCAGGCGATAACCTCCGGGACGGCCATCATCCAGGGCAACGACTTTACCATTGAGGAGACCAGGGACATATCCCTGCAGCTTGAAGGCGGTCGTTTGCCGGTGCCGATCGAACTGGTGCAGGAGCGTGACGTTGACGCCATACTGGGTGCCGATTCTCTGCAAAAGAGCGTCGTCGCGGGTATGGTTGGTCTCGCGCTGGTCTTCTTATTCATGATTCTTTACTATCGCGTGCCTGGCGTGGTCGCATCCGTGGCGCTGATGGCTTACGCGATTCTAGTGCTGGCGTCGTTCAAGTTACTGGGCGTTACGCTAACACTGTCGGGAGTTGCGGCGGCCATCCTTTCCATAGGTATGGCTGTGGACGCAAACGTACTGATATTCGAGCGCATGAAAGACGAGTTGAGGAACGGACGAACACTCAGCTCGGCGATTAACTTGGGCTTCAACAGGGCGTGGCCCGCAATTCGGGACAGCAATGTATCTACGTTGATAACGTGCGGAATACTGTTCTACTTCTCGAACCAGCTTGGAACAACAATAGTTCAAGGGTTCGCCGTCACACTGGCCATAGGTGTGCTGATCAGCATGTTCTCAGCCATATTTATAAGCAGGACAATCCTTCGGGTACTCGCATCCACTGGCCTCTCGAGGCACCTGGGCGTTTTCGTACCATCCGGAGGGTCGGACCTGCCTCAGCAGCGGGCTAACGCCGCTGAGGCACAGAGGAGCTAAAATTGGATTTCGTAGGTAAAAGACACTGGTTTTTCCTGTTTTCTTTGTTAGTAATACTGCCGGGTGTAGTGTTCCTGGTAATATCACCAGGCCTCAAGCCGGGCATCGACTTTACGGGAGGCTCCACGCTCACGCTTGGTTTCTCCAACACGGTAACTCAGACACAAGTGCGTAACGAGATCACACTGCTTGGCTACCCAGAGGCGTCCGTTCAGTCATTCGGTGAGAACACCTTTTTCATTCGCAGTCGTGAACTTTCCGAAGCCGATAAGAATACCATCGTAACCTCCATGGAGGAGAAGCTGTCGCAGGACGGGGTGGACTTGCTGTCCTTCGATCTGGTCTCCCCGGTAATAGCGCAGGAGACCATTCTCAACGGCGTATACGCTGTTTTGGCAGCCACCGTGGGCATATTCGTATTCCTGTGGTGGGCCTTCCGCAGTGTGCCCAGTCCGTTCAGGTATGGAATCGCGGCTATCGTTGCGCTGCTGCATGACACGATCATCGTTATCGGTGTGTTTGCCATTTTGGGCAACCTCCTGGACATCGAGGTCAACACGATGTTCCTCATCGCTATCCTGACGGTCATCGGCTACAGCGTCAACGACACAATCGTTGTTTTCGACAGGCTGAGAGAGAACATAATCAACTATCCGAACCGAGAGTTCTCGGATAATGTCAACGTAAGTATCTCGGAGACGCTTGGTCGTTCTCTGAACACCAGCCTGACATTGATGGTCACGCTGCTAGCGCTGTTCCTGTTCGGTGGCGCGACTATACAGAACTTCCTGTTAGTGCTGCTAATCGGTGTGGTGGCAGGAACCTACAGCTCGATAGGAATTGCCAGTCAAGTCCTGGTTGCCTGGGAGGCTGGGGATTTTGGACGCCTACTCCGCAGAGGTGGATCGACCAATCGTTCAACGGCCTCCGCTTAGCTAAATAAGTTCCGTAAAACAAAAAGGCCTCTCGCATTTATGCGAGAGGCCTTTTTTTATGAAAAAATTCTGGGCTTATTGAAGCCTGGTTGAAGCTATTCAGCCGGTGGGATTAGGACAATCCGCCCAGTCGCACCACGTGACCGCACAAGCTGAAATGCCTCTGTTGCTTCAGCCAAGCCAAGCTGTTGATGGATGACTGGTTTGACCTTTCCGCTGGACATCATGTCCAAGGCGCTGGCGATGTGGCTGGGCGAAGCGCCTGTAGAGCCTGACATCGTGGCGTCAAGAAACAGTATGTCCGTAATATTGAAGCCGATTTTCGCGCCTTCGACCTCTCCGAGAATTACCATGCGCCCAAACTGAGCTAGGCTTGCCAAACATGATTCAAGGACAGCGGAGCCTACGGTGTTTAGGATGACGTCTACGCCCTCATCGCCCGTTAGCGCAAAGACTATTTCTGAGAAATCTAGGTCTTCTGTTGATAGTACGACATCTGCGCCAAGGGACTCTATAGCGGGCATCTTGTCCAGAGAAGTGGTAACGGCAATCACCCTGGCTCCACCCGCCGCTGCAACCTGAATGGCATGAATTCCCAGGCCTCCACCAGCGCCGACCACCAGGACCGTTTCACCTGGCTTAACCCTAGCCACATCGGATATGGCCTGAATCGTAACGCCGATAGGGCAGGCAGCGACGCATGCATCCACCAGGTCTAGGCCATCGGGGACAGGCACCAGGGACGTCTCCGGCAAGGCTACATACTGAGCGAAGCCACCATTAATGCCGTGACCTACGCCTTGGCCTTCCCTGCAGCGGTACTGGTGCCCCGCCAAACAGCGGTCGCATTTGCCGCAAAAAGCAGTCAAGGTCGCCACAACCCGGTCGCCCTCGCTAAAAGCGTGTACAGATGCACCGACACGGTCAACAAACCCTGAGATTTCGTGCCCAAGGATGACGTCCTTGCTTACGCCTCTGTGCAGAAGGCCCGCCATGACAGCGACGTCGTGATTGCACAGGCCGCACGCCGCAACCCGAACAAGGACCTGGTTATCGGTAATGCCGGGGACTGGAACATCCCGAACCTCAAGATCAGGTTCAGCCCCCGGCTCATTTACGTAAAGAGCTTTCATATGCGTGGATTAGTCTCCGGTTGCCACGCAGGTGTCTAGCAGCTCGACGACTGCCTTGATCGTCGTGCTGGTCGGCCTGTTTCGGTCCACCGTCTCTGGTGTCTCAGAGGCGAAGGGCGTCTGGCTTAGAAGCCGGTAAATATCAGCGGCCCCTTTGTGGAAGAACGGCGATACACCGACCTGCTCAAAGGCGTCAGATATCTCTTCCATTTCGCCGATCCATCGGTGAGCGTTTGGTGGGAGTCGGGAAATGCTCGTGTCCATCTGCTTTAGCGCGTTGGGCTGGCTGCTCTCGAACTCGGCGCGTAGCTGGTCGGAGAGACCCATGGCCTCCGCAGCAGAAAGCAGAGCTATCTGCAGTGTCGATGTGCCTTTGGTGAGCGCCGCGTAGCACATCTTGATTCCTGAGCCGTGTCCGATTTCGCCGCCCATATCACGGACTGCTATGCCCTTGCCGTCGAGATCGCTCATGGCGGAGGCGTTCGGCCCGGAGACGTAGAACCTGGGAGCTTCACCTCGGTTTGGAGAGCCGCCGATGATGCCGCCGTCGATGTACTTTCCGCCTGCGCTGGATATGATCTCCCCTATGGTTCGTGTGCGGTCTGGAGAGATGGCGTTGCAGTCGGCGTAGTAGGTCGTTTCGCCGGTGGACCGCATGGATTCTGCGACCAGTTCTGCCGCTGCCGTGGCATAGGAGGGCACCATGATGCACAGGATCAGGTCGGCCTCTTTTACCATGTTATCTATGCTGCCAACGTCTCGTATTTTGGCAGATGCAGCGAGGTCTTTCGTGCGAGAACTACGGCCGACTAACGATGTAATGACGTCGAAGCCGTTCTCTCCCAGGACCTTTCCTACACCGGAACCCATGTCTCCTGGGCTATAAATGGCAATTGTCTTTTCAGGCATTTAGGTCTGACTCCTTAGGTATGTGATTTGGGGCGTCCAATCAGATATAACATGTCAGTGAATATCTGAGCATCCTCTGGTTAATAAGAATAACAGAACCGATTAGTCGGGGTCAGGCATTGGATTCCTTTAGGGGCTGGCAGCCAGACGGCAGATGGCGCTCTGCTGGCTTTGAAATGGCCTAGAGCTTATAATCTGTCCTCGCATCAGCAATAGTTCGACGCAGGAGATAGTTATGGATTTGGGCGCGCACGTTTCCACTGCAGGCGGGATCTCGAAGGCCGTTGGCAGGGCAAAAGAGATTGGCGCGGAGACCATTCAGATATTTGCTTCGTCTCCACGAGCGTGGGCCTTCAAGCCCCTGGCCGAAGAGCAGATTCTCGCCTTTCGGGAGGCGATTGAAGAGGCCGGCATAAGGTCGACCTACATACACGGGCTGTATCTGGTCAACATTGGCGGCACGCCGGAGCTGGTGGAGAAGTCCATAGTGGCCTTGGGGCAGAACATGCACGCAGCGAGCCAGATTGGCGCAGAGGGCGTGATTTTCCACTCGGGCAGCCACAAGGGTGTCGGCTTCGATGCGGTGCTGGATCAGGCTGCTGAAGCCCTCTCCAAGGTTCTTGCGGATAGTCCTCCAGACGTCCAACTAATCATAGAGAACTGTGCGGGTTTGGGCTCCCAAATTGGGGCCTCGTTCGGCGAACTGGGCCGCCTGATGAAAGCGGTTGACCACCCACAACTGAAGATCTGCCTGGACACGGAGCATGCCTTTGCAGCCGGGTACAACATCGTCGACCCGGACGGCATCGAAGGCGCTATGGCCGAGTTCGACAAGGAGATTGGTTTGGACCGCCTGGTGGTTGTTCATGCCAACGACGCCAAAGTTGAGTTAGGTTCAGGTGTGGACAGGCATGAGAACATCGGGGATGGACATATGGGTCTCACTGGATTTGAGACCATAATGGCGCACCCAGCCTTCCAGAACAC
>Ga0114993_10006223_pt1 | contig 11304 bp, 10 predicted proteins | sample ArcticOcean_MG_C_FD_87042 | JGI IMG/M metagenome (GOLD analysis project Ga0114993, IMG submission 87042) | Marine microbial communities from western Arctic Ocean - ArcticOcean_MG_CB2_150 | ecosystem: Environmental > Aquatic > Marine > Oceanic | place: Arctic Ocean: Canada Basin | collected...
AATCTCAGCCCAGTTAAGACACTACCGGAAACCGCGTTATGGGGGCCATAAAATTAACAAAAAAAGGCGCTGGGGGGATACCGGATTGTGGGAGTACCAGCTAATAACAAACAAGGATAACGAAGAATGATTACACTGAATAGAGAAAGAGAAGAAAAAAAACAGGAGGCGATAATAGAACTGCTCGATACGTACCAAAATTGTGTTCAGAGGGATCTAGAGCGTATAGAAAAGTGGGGTGATATATGCAAATGGGACGACAACGACCTCGATCTGGCGAAAACTCACATCGACACATTTAAGGTGCTGTCGACAACGATTAGGTCGATATTAACAACTGATTAATAAGGATAAAAGCAAATGACTAATAAAAAGATAGTAGAGGAGATTGATCCAAAGCCTGTGGCAAAACTTACGGCGGAGGAAATGAAGGCACAGGAGCGGGAGGTGGCGATCATACGGATGTTAGATCGCTACGAGGACCTACTGAAAAGTGATTTCAAAGAAATCGAGGACAAATTCTTTACACCTGGCCATAAAGATGAAGTAGAGGGGAAGGAGGCAAAGAAGTATTTAGAGGATGGGTTAAAAAATGCACAAAAAGAACTACATTTTTTCTGGAAAGAGAAAAAACAAGAGAGAGCAATTGAGCTAGTCGAAAAAAGACGGGCGAAAGAAGGAGCACTTCTAGAAATTAACCACAAAAACTGGGAAATACTGGAGCTCGATGTCGAGATCAATAAACTATTCAATAACACCAAATTTGCTGACGTGTTTGCAATAAAACAGAACTTTGACAACAAAATCAACCGCCTCGAGCGTCAAGTCATGCAACTAATGAAGACACACGGTATCGGCTATTCTGATTTAAGTGATGAATCAAGCGATAAAAATAAAGAGCTTAAAAAGAAGGCGAGGCAGCTCAAAAAACTAAAAAAGGGAGAATAAAAAAAATGGAAGAACCACAAGCAGAAATGGAAGCACCACAAATCACATATACCAATGATAAAATGAAGCTCATTGGAAAATTAAGTAAAATCATGGGGGAAATGGGATCTGTCCCGAAAGATGGCTTCAACAAATTCCAGAACTACAGTTATGTAACTGAAGACGCATTGATTCGGGAGGTCAGGGTTAGATTAAGCGATGCTGGTCTTTTTATCCCTGTAGATGTTACAGAGATGCTGGTCACGGAAGTTGCCCCAACCAGCAAAGGGATTCCTCAATATAGAACGGACGTTAAGACGCTCCATATAATCACCGATTCTGAGACTGGAGCGGAATGCCCCTGCAGTTCATACGGGTCGGGGATCGATACCGGGGATAAGGGTGTCTACAAGGCAGTGACCGGAGCCTGTAAACAATTTCTTATGAAAAATTTTATGATCCCCACGGGTGATGATCCAGAGGTTGAAAATTCAGCCGAGCAAACGACCGCTCCAATGAGTGCCCAGACGGCGGCGGTAAAGGTAATCGATAAGAAAAAGACCAAAGCTAACCCGGTTGAACCAAAGGCGGCAGAACAAGTAGAACAAATTACGTCGCCTCTTCCGCCAGAAGGCAGTGAGTGGGCGACCGTAGTGCATTTTGGCAAATGCAAGGATCACACGCTCGCAGAGATTAAGGGTTTTGCAAAAGAAAGCAAACATTCGTTAAGTAAGATGTGGTGGTATTTCACAAACAAGTGGGAGCCTCAACCATTTAAAGACGCGATAAGTGATACGGATTTAAATCTTTATAAAGCGATAAATAAGATTCAAGGATCGACGCCCAAGACGGTCGAGGAGCTTTTAGGTAGGACCGAGATCAAGGATGATACAGGTGAGATCCCTATGCAATGGGAGCCAAAAGATAGTGATAACGAGGGGGAGCCTGACTTCTGATGAAGGTGGAAACCAAGGAAGGATGCAAAGATGAATGATGCAAATTACGACAAATGGAGAGAGAGCGACGGGTCGCTAATTAACCCAGACGAAAGGGAAGAACAAGGAGATAAAACAGTTAGCTGTTGTGGGTGCGGGACGGAAATCACAGTAGCGATAATACTCGCAGGACAATATAAGATCGACGGCACATTGGGTTTCGACATTTGGTTTTGCGACCAATGCCGCGACCCTGGGCTATAATAAAAAAAAGGAGAAAATAATGATCAAGATGATGGAAACAGTCAAAATAACACTTGAGGATTTCAATGAGTTTACGGTGAATCCTCGGCAACGCGATACGATGCGTCATGCGACAAAGGCATCAAAGGGGCACCTTAAAGAGTATGCAGAATCACATAAGAATGTTGCGATCGGAGAATTAAACGGCCACACCTATATAATTGACGGTCACACAAGGCGTTACTTATGGAGCAGAAACATGCTAGAGATCCCCAAGGTGCTATTAGCTACGGTCTATAAATGCGATAGCTTGGATGAAATAAGGGAAGTGTATGAATGGTATGACTCGAGCAACGCAGTTCAGACTGGTCCAGATAAGGTACAAGGGGCCTACCGAGATTTAATGATATCCCCTGTTACACCCTGGATACAACGTGGAAATCTCTCGACTGCATTCAGAATTGCGGATGGCATGAACATCAGGGGGAGGAGCTTCGTGTATTTGGGGACAGGGAATATCAAAATCCACGAAATTATTGGGAGATGGAGGGCAGAGATCCTATTCATGGATTCGCTTGAGATTAAGAATCGATCTTTTTTCCCGTCAGGAGTAATTGCGGCGGTCTTCTTAACCTACCGAAGATATGGGAGCTTTTATTCAAATCGTATATATGATTTTTGGGCAGCTTACCGAGACGACAAGGGGACAAAGACCGAAAACCTAACCGATGGAGTCGAAATGTTACGCAAGATAACGGGAAGAAAGAAGAACTATAATCAAATTTCTGGCTACTCGAATTCAGCCGAAATCTGCTGTAAAGCCATCGCTTGTTGCAAGGGATACATGGATGGGAAGCTGTTTCGTTCCGAGCCACAGATGGCCAATCCCTATCTGTTCCTTCATGGAGTAAGGAATCCACCCGATGAAGAAGATCCAAAGAAAGTTAAGGGATTAAGTGGTGTGAGACCCGCTCGTAACCTAAAAGCATAAGGATATTAGTGGAAGAATTAAAGCAAGTAAATTGTAGCGTGTGTGGTATGGAAATCACAGTCCCTATAATTGACGGCGTATTCGGGATCGATACCTGGTCCTGTGACCGATGTGTCTCTGAATACGAGCAAAGGATAGAGGATAAGAGGAAAGCCCTGATTGTCCCTCGTCATGTAAGATGGGCTGAGAGTAAATGCCCAAAGCAATACCAGGACACTTCCTTTGAGCACCCCAAGTTCCCCAATGGGATTTTCTTGGAAAAGATTAATCCATGGCGATACTCAAACGTGGGATTGCTCCTAGCTGGAGGCACGGGAAAAGGAAAAACACGCTCGATGTTTAAGTTGCTGGAACGGTTGTATGTTGATGAACACTTTGATATGGAAATAAAATATCCAGAGGAGTTTGAGTGGGAGATCGTTGACGCATGTAAGGGAGAAGATGGGGATAGGGCATCACGGCTATTAACACGCCTAAGTGATGTCCCTATCCTTGCAATCGATGATTTTCTGGCGGCTAAAACAACGGAGCGAGTGCGGGGATTCTTCTTTGGCCTATTTGATAAGCGGATAAGAAGCCATCGCCCTACATTCATCACCACACAATTAACGTCAAAGGAGGTCGTCTCTAAAATGAGCGACCGTAGCGACCCTGCAAGCGTCAAGACGGCGGAAGCTTTTTTGCGTAGGCTTAAAGAGAACACAAAGATAGTTAATTTTAAATGACTAAAATAAATAATGTGGATAATACCAAAACAATTACACACCTCAGCATTTGTTCAGGATACGAAGGAGTTGGACTGGGACTTGAAGGCATTATCCCAGGAATGCGAACTGTCGCTTACTGCGAGAGGGAAGGATATGCGGTGGCAAACCTGGTTGCAAAAATGGAAGCGGGGCGGCTGGATTCAGCACCTATCTGGACGGATATTACCACATTTCCTTGTGAAGAGTTTTACGGAAAGGTGGACATCCTCTCTGCCGGATACCCATGTCAACCTTTCAGTGTGGCCGGAAAAAAACAAGGAGAAAAGGACTCCCGACATCTCTGGCCCCACGTTGCGCGGGCAGTTGAGCTTATTCGGCCAAGATTCTGCTTCTTTGAAAACGTCGCAGGACACGTTACCCTTGGGCTTAAAGACGTCATGCACGACTTGGGACGATTGGGTTACGGTTATACGGCAGGACTCTTTACAGCGTCTGAGGTCGGTGCGCCTCATAGACGAGAAAGAATCTTTATCTTGGCTTACTCCTGCAACGGTTCAGATGGACAGAACCCCAGAAGGGATGAAAAAGCGAGTGCAATACAGGGAGTCAATAGGCCGTCATTATGTGGAGGGTGGATTACAGGAACAAGTGAACAACTGGAGGTCACCCAATGGATCAGACGGAGAGGGTGGGATAAAAACGGGACCCAAATACTGGAACGCAAAGAATCCAAAGATCAAGCTGAGGGATCAGGTCAACTGGCCGACAGCCACAGCGAGGGACGGGAAGGGAGTTCATCAAGATGGCCTTCACGGCCAGGACAGCCCCAATACGAGTGGGAACCCCCAAGGGTCGTGGACAACGCCAAAACTATCGGACGGAAAGAGTCCAGGAAAGAGTCGGGATGTCCACCTGAATCATCAGGTAGGCGGAAAACTGAACCCCAACTGGGTTTGCACCCTGATGGGAATACCTATCGGGTGGACCAACTGCGACTCCTCGGAAACGGAGTCGTCCCAGACCAAGCCTCTTTAGCATTTACAACCTTATACAACAACCTAATAAATATACCATGAAAAATATACCGACCTTATTTGAGCGAGATGACAAGGGAGCACTAGACCCACACAAAATACACCCGAATGCCCAGTGGGTGTTGAGCGTGGATCTGGCGAGAGCGACCAAAAAGTATGACGGCACAGCCTGTCGATTAAAGCGAGGCAGATTGTCTAAACGCTTTGTCCGTGAAAGAAGCGGTGCTTCCCCACAGGGGTGGATCCCCGCCCAAAATTCAGCAGATGATAACAATACATGGCCAGGGTGGACCCCGATAACACCAGACCCTGCTGATGACTGCTTCCGCGAGGCGAAAAAAAATAGTGACCCGACCCAAGAGGGAACTTACGAGCTCTGTGGCCCGACTATTAACGGCAACCCCGAAGGGCTTAAAGAACATAAATTAATTAAGCATGGGGATAAAAACCTCTCGGACTTTCCTCGCTATGAAAAACCAAAAGGGAACACGCCTAGAGAAATAGGGATAGCCACTAAAGCTTTTTACGATCAGATAGAGGAGTATCTAAAAACGCATGATATCGAGGGCGTTGTTTTCTATCACCGAGACGCGACAAGGATGGCAAAAATAAAGAAGAAAGATTTTGGTCTGCCTCGCGCCCCTGAAGCTGTGCTATCAAAGGCTTAACCTCTATAGATTTAACGCTCGGAAAAAGTAGAGTCGCAAAATAAATTCTGAAGGGATTTCTTTGTGCAAAACGTGCAAAAAGCTTTCTAGATGCATTATTATGCAGATTTTCTACATCCTTATCAGGATTAACGCTCGGTAAAAGTTTTGTGAAAGGCTAATATGGATTATCGGGAAGGAACTCCTCCCGATCAGGATCTGGTTCCAATGGGATGTTTTTGAAATTACTAACTACCATTTTTGTCCCATTCCTTATTACCCTGAGTTCGTCGACGGAACGTCCGCTTTCCAACATCCTTCGGTAAGTATCCTTACTTGGAAGGTAAGGGTTAAAGCCCCCTCGGCTAATGGCGTATATATCTCTTTTGTTCAATCTGGATGTCTTCGTGAAGGCTCTCAGTGCCTTCTTCCTATCTACTCCATTAGATACAGCGGCCTCGATATCACGGTAAGCTTCTTGGAAATAATTAAACCTCGCAACCTGGCTATTATATAACACATCAATCAGTTCTTTAGGGGTTACGGCTCCTGATGAGTCTTTTGCTTTCTTAGTAAAGACGTCTCTGGCCTTTTTTATTCCACGAGATAAGTCCGCTCCTTTATATCCTAACGCCTCCTTAATATCAAGAGTGGAAATACGCACCCCCATAGAGGCAAGAATTTCGGTTTCTAAATCAAGACCTTTACGCCCTAAAGCGGCTTTGCTTAACTTCTTTGCTTGCGTTATCCCGCCAGGCTCAAAAGTCTTATTCCAAGTATGCGTCATCCCTTTTGCAATCTGAGACCCCAAAGTATCAGCATCTGTCCAAATTTCTCCTCTTTTCTCCCAGTTCTCTATTTTTACATTAAACCCTATCTCAGCCAGATACTTAACCCCCAACGAGAGATCCCCTATGAAGGGGTCAAGAACTTCCATTGCGGCCTCCCCTAACCCTTGCCTCAAATCGGTCATGACTTTATCACTATCAGTTCCGCTGAGGTTTCTGATAAGAGCAAAGAGTGGTTTTTTAAGGGCAGAATAAGGATCAATAAAAGCTTGATCGATATATTTAATCACCCCATCTTTGGCGCGACTTAAATAGATAAGATCGGAATTCTTCCTGTATGATGGCATAAAACGCCTTGCATCATGGTCTTGCTGTTTAGATGTCTTTGTGCGAACTCGGGAAACGGCAGCCGTTGTCCCCGCACCAAGAGCCCCGTAAAGAGTAAATGCCGATAATCGTCGGGCTCCTATCTTAAAAGTCAGTGGGTTCTGCATTTCTGTAAAACCCTGTACCATAATATTACCGGAAGTTCTAAATATCTCAGCAGGAAAGGTGATAAAATCACCTATAGGAGCCCGCCGCAACAGCTTGATCCCCTCGGAAACCTCACGGTAGTTGGGGATCTGATCCCTTGTTAGCTTTGCAGCATGACCATTAATTTTTTCCTTAGACCAAAACTCAAAACCACCAGCATCTAATTCTTTCTTCATCGCCGCTTCTGTCATGGGGATATCTCTTGTAGGGAAATTGCGCTTGAAACTCTCCTTGATCCCATAGATCTCCTTATATGCCTGTTTCTCCGCCTCAAAATTATAGATTTTCCAGAAGTCATCCTCTGCTTGATAAGCCTTAAAAGCCTTACGGAAGGGAAGCTTTGCTTTTTGCACCAAGCCATGTTCTGCCATAGCTATGAATGAGTCGGCATCTCTTTTTCCGAGATCCTTCAGAAGATCATGTATCGTCCCTAGCTCTGCTTGAGTCCCGACAATCCCTAGCTTTTGGTATTCCTGTAAAATCAAGCGTCTAGCTTTATCATCAGTTCCTGCAAGATCTCCCCACACAGTATCCCATGCGTTTTGAAATCCTTCTTGCTCCCCTTTTCCAATCCCCCTAAAGAATGGACGAAGAAAATTCCCGTTAGCCGCAACCATCCCTGCCGATGAGAAAAAATTCCTTATATGCGTGGCCGGGTTTAACACAGTTTTACCTGTCTGAGCAAGACGCTTTGGCAGTAGTATCCCATGAGCATACAGCCACCCCCCTGGGCTCTTACTAAATTGGTTTCCCTCCAAGTTTTTTAGATACTCAGCTATTTCAGGGCTTGTGTATGTATCCTCAAAACTTTTTTTCAACCTTTTTCTTAAAGGAGCTCCTTCGTCAAGACCTAGGGTTACTTTCTCGGTATAAATTCCTGTCCGTCTCGGATGAAACACTTTGTTAAGCCCCTCTTTTCTCATCCTTTCAAACATACGTTGAGTTTCGAGGAAGTTGGCTTGTTGTTGAGCAGTCCTTAAAAAGATGCGGGCTGGATCGTCTTCCGGCCCCATAAGACCAAGGATCTGCTTGGGGATATTCTTTCGTTTCTTAAAGATATGCTTAACATTCCCCTTCCCCCCTAAGTCAGCCCTACTAAAAGAGTCCTTACTCCCTGGGCGTGGATTAATGAACCTTTCGATCACTTCATCTATTTCCTCATTGTCTAATCTCCCTCCTTTCCCTTTCATGTATCCATATCGACTAGATGGCTCTGATCTCAGGAAACTTTTAGCCGCAGAGATAACTTTAGGATCAACCTTGTTCGCCCAATCCGGGTCGGTATAACTCTTATAAGAATGGTAAACGTACATCCCTTGATTCTTTGTTAAGATCTGCTTTAAATCTCCGTCTAAGAAATCTAGTTCCTGTAGCTCCTTGGTGAAATCATCAATCTTCACTCTCATATTGTGGACAGCGTTATCTAGTCCTTTGGGAAGTGATGATGCAGAGGCACGATCACTTAACACAGCATTTACTTGATCCATAACTTCAGAGGGGAGATCGTGTGACTTATACGTGCTAAGAACTGCCTTGTCATAATCTAAATAGGCATTTTCGATGCCCTTTAGGTGTGCGTTAAGCGCAGAGGTTTTAGCATAATCAGCCTCATAGATCTCTTTAGTAGCAAGACCCTCTTTTGTCCCAAACTTTCTCCAAAAATGGTTAATTCTTTTTGCGAATCCTTGAGTGCTTTTCGGTAATTTGGATATTAATGCGTTTTGTGTTTGTTTTGGTAGATCCTCAACCTGCTTCGGATCTATATCAATCTTGCTTCCCGGGGTCCCTTTTCGCGCAGGGGTATCGACAACCTCACTTAACTCTCCTGCTATTCTCTTATCAAGCTGCTCTTGGGCACCTGCCGCCTCATCCATGTATTTTTTAATTCTAGCATGTTCTTTTTTTATCTTCGCTATAGTCATGCTCCCCTTCCCCCATTTAGCTAAAACTGCTAACGCGCTCACTCCATCAACTAATCCTGATATAGCTGCAGCTTCCATGAAATTTAATATATAGCTGTCCGGCTTGCCCGCTAATTCAGCCAGAAGCCCTGGAGCTACGTTTTTATAGGCCAGCCCTAACCCGCCTTCTAGCCCCATTGTAAGCCCTATACTTTTCCAAACTTTTTTTATTCCTAAAGATTTCCTGAATGCCTGTATCCCCCATCCCCAACCAACGAGAGATGCTGTTGCCCCTAATATTTCAGTTGACTTAAACCCTTCATGACCTAAAAAAAGCGAAGCTTTCTCCTCATCGGACAGGTCTATATATTCGGAAAAAAAAGGGATAACCCCGTTAGCTAATGCTAGAGTGAAAGCCTCCTTTTCATTTAAATTACCGCTCCTTGATTTTCCAATAGCCGTCATCCTTTTATAGAGATCTGGATAGGCCTCTTCTATTGGCAACTCGTCGCGTAACTCTAATAGCCGTTCAGAGGAGAATTCGTCAGTATCTAATTCTTCCGGGGCTAACTGATTCAACCCCTGCATTTTAAGCTCCTCTTGATAAGTAAGAAGAGGACGTACCTTCATTTCTTTTTTCGTTACAGCCGACCCTCGTCCATTGTATTTGGCCCGTTTTACTTCTGCCTCATAACTAGAACTAAAAATATGTGGATTATCGTTCGCTATTTTTTTCTCAACACCTAAGACCATAATCCTTTTTTCATCTTCAGTAAATTTTCTATAATCAAAGTCAGGGTTATTGTAGACCTCGTGTGCGGCAAGAAGCCCTTTAATCCTCGATCGCTCTAAGTCAGGGAGTTGCGCAAAGTCAGGGCTACTAATCTTTTCTTTAAGTTTATATAATCTTGAAGATATTGATGTCTCTTCGGAAATAGCTTCCGTATCTTCAATGGGGGTTGAAGTTTGGTCCTCTACTTCTGTCTCCGCTAAGGTTAAGTTAGCCATTTAAAATTACCCTGATTTATTATTTATTAATAATTGGTGTTAGAGGTCCCTATCACCTTGTTCATGTCCTCCACTTTCTCGTTCTCTGCTGCAACCTGTTCCTGGTTTTTTGAGGAGGACGTTGGTGCTGCAAAACCACCACCCCCAAATATCCAAGGGGAGTCGGACTTCTGACCTAAGTTCGGGAGACCCGTAATGGGATCAAACTTTTCCTGAGCTAGAGGGGTTTCATCTTCTAGGGGATCGGCATGTTCTAAAAGCCCTGGTTTCAAAGTTTTACCTGTCCTATTTTTGTATATTTCCTCAATATTGTACTCGGCTGCCCCATACTCGGCCTGCTCTTTAAATCTTGTATTAAATAAATTTCTTGCTGAAGCTACAGCGGCATACGCCTTTCGCTTATTCTCTGATGATGGATCAGCATTATAGTCTATAATTGACTGTATCGCTTCCTGGTCAGTCTTTATCCAAAACTCATGGCCTACTTGCTCTGAAAACACTGACTTTTTAGGTGCCTCTGCTTCTGTTTCATACGCCTTGATCCTAGCTCGCATCAAATCCCCCTCTGCCTCTAGGGTATCAGGATCTGTTTTTAGTTTTGTTCCCTCGATCTCGGCGTCGATTCTAGCCTGAGTTAAAGCATTGGTTAATACTCGGTCTTCCTCTGCTTTTAACCCCATTTGTAGGACTTTCTCCCCCATGAGATCAGGTAAGTCATATGAAGAAACTTTATCTCTATAAGCTTCATTTTCCTTTCCGGGCTTCATCGTTTTTATAATGGCATTAGCTTCAGAGCGTAATGATTCCATCTTATTTTCACGATCAAACTTCTCTCTAAAGCCTTTTCCTAAATCAGACATTCCATAATAAATTGGTCCTGGTGCCATAATTTTATTCTCCTATATTTTTATTTAAATTGTAATCAAATCACTCTAGTGCCCCATGTCGTGGCGGAGGGAAAGTAGCCCGCTATATTTCCCCCTCCACTTGCTGAATTTTGAGCCGCACTATCGGCACCCCATTGACCTAAACTATCAAACTGATATGCTGAGTTGTAAGAGGGACCCCACCAAGAGGAAGATGGGCCAAAAAAACTGTTCATGAGGTTTCTAGCCATACTTCCAGCCCCACCAACATAGTCAGCTTGGGTCGAGAAGCTAGTTTGTCCTGCTTGTTGTTCATTCATAAGATTCCTTTGTCCGAAAGGAGATAGAAACTCTTGGGCGTATCTGGGGAATAAGACAGGCGTTGCGGGAGGTCTAGCCATCGTCTGTTGCTGTAAGTTTCCCCCTAATCCTATCCCCGAAGTCCCTTGGATATTCAAGCTCTGTGCTGGGTTGACTAATTGCGCCGCCTGAGAAAAGGGTGACATCGAATTAAGCATAAAGTTTCTCGCTTGATTGATTCTATCTTGTTCAATCCGCTGCGCCATTTGCCCTAACTCTACCCCGGCGATCCCGCCCCTTTGCCCTAATTCTTGACCTGCTAAATTCAACCCACCTAGAAGCTTTCCAACACCAAGACCAAAGTCTCTGTCTTGCCCGAGAGTACTTTGATTAAGCCCTTCTACGTTTAGGGCTAAAGATCGA
>Ga0114993_10006226_pt1 | contig 11300 bp, 8 predicted proteins | sample ArcticOcean_MG_C_FD_87042 | JGI IMG/M metagenome (GOLD analysis project Ga0114993, IMG submission 87042) | Marine microbial communities from western Arctic Ocean - ArcticOcean_MG_CB2_150 | ecosystem: Environmental > Aquatic > Marine > Oceanic | place: Arctic Ocean: Canada Basin | collected...
ACCTATGCTTGCATTAGGACCAATCCGAGCAGATTCGTCAATCTTACAATTTTTACCAATTATAGACGGTTCTATCCAAGGCCAGTTGGTTAAATTCCTACTTGATTCATCAACAATACACCCTTGCTTACAAATATGCTCCAGCACTTGTCTATTTGCATTTAAAATATCCTCTGGAGTACCAGTATCTTTCCAGTAGTCCGTTATTATTTCGTAACCAATATTGTCATTTTGTTTTAATAAATTATCTAACGCATCTGTTATCTCTAATTCATTCCGCCAAGATGGTTTCAAATTATCTATAACTTCAAAAATTAGTGGCGTTAACAAGTAAATGCCGGTTACTGCTAGATTTGATGTAGGTTTTTTTGGTTTTTCTGTGATTTTTACAATCTTTTCATTTTCAATATCTGCAATTCCAAATCTACTTGGGTTATCTACTTCACATAACAAAACCGTAGCATCATAATCTGATTTGTTAAAATTCTCTATAAAATCTGTAATGGGCTTTTGTATAATATTATCTCCTAGAAAAACAAGAAATTTTTCATTATTGACAAATTCCTTGCATAATCTAATTGCATGTGCAATTCCTCTAGGTTCATCTTGTTCAATATATGTAATATTTACACCAAAGTTTTCTCCATTTCCATAATAATCCCTGACTTTGTTCGCACCTAAACCACCTATGATAATAGCAATATCTGTAATGCCAGCGTCACAAATTGATTCAATACAATATTGTGACATTGGTTTGTTTGCTATCGGCAAAAGTTGTTTTGGACCAGTATGAGTTAATGGTCTAAGACGTGTACCATGTCCACCGTGAAGAATTATCCCTTTCATTTCTATTAAAATTCCATATTTAGTAAATTAATTAGAACTTTTCCAAGGTGTTGAATCTAATATCTTTGGCGATATATCTTTCCAGATTTCTTGATGGTTTAGGTACCATTCAACAGTTTTTTCAATACCATCTTCAAAACCAATTTTTGGTTTCCAACCATATTCTTTGGAAATTTTGTTTGAACTCATACTATATCTGAAATCATGACCTGGTCTGTCTTCAACATATTCAATCAAATCTTCAGATTTTCCCATAATTTCTAATATCATTTTTACAATTGTAACATTATCCATTTCATTATTTGCAGAAATATTATATGATTGTCCAGATTTACCATCTAAAAGTAACGATAAAATCCCATTACAGTGATCATCTACATGAATCCAATCTCTAATGTTTTTACCATTTCCATAAATTGGAATATTTTGTCCTTGCTTTGCTAAAATAATTGTTTTTGGAATCAATTTTTCAGAGAATTGTCTTGGACCATAATTATTAGTACATCTGGTAATTATTACATCAGAGTCATATGTAACACGATACGAGTTAATTAGAAGTTCAGCTGCCGCTTTAGTTGCAGCATATGGACTAGATGGGTTAAGTTTTGATTCTTCAGTAGCTGTATTGGATGATAAACTTCCAAATACTTCATCCGTGGAAATTTGTAACATTCGCTTTTTTTGCTTGGTTATTATATCAAGGACAGTAAATGCACCTCTAATATTGGATACTAGAAATGGATTCGCATCACTGATACTACGATCAACAAACGATTCTGCAGCAAAATTTACAACCAAATCACATCTAGAAATGGTTTCCTCCATAAGGCGCTTATTTGTTATATTTCCTTTAACAAACTCATATTTTTTATGATTCTGAATTTCTGATAAATTTCTTCGATCTGCACCATATAATTCTGCATCTACATTAACTACCTCAAACTCATTTGATTCCTTTAATAATTTTAAAATAAAATTACTTCCAATAAAGCCTAGACCACCTGTAACTAAAATCTTCATATCTAAAACTTCAGGTGCAGATTAATAAAATCTTGTACTAATTGTTCATAAATTTTCAGATAATAGGTCAAGAATGGTTCTATGTTTTATTAGTAAATATGGGATAATTTTCAATTTAGACTCTATAGTCTTTTCTTTATAAAATCAATCGATTTTACGGGTGTTGGATCTGTTTTGGAAATTATTGCATTGTATATACTTGCATAATCAAGTAAATAAATCAAGCAAACTAATTTATTCAAAATACTTCCTTCCTGCGAAAAAATTTCTTTGTATGGTATATTCTTTTCGTGAAAAAGCTCTTTAATAATTTTCCATCTTTCTTTTGTTTTTTCATAATCATCTTTTCCTTGAATTAAAATCGGTTGCACATTTTTTGGTTTATCCCATGCTACTATTCCATTATGACATGCTTCAATCACATCTTCTGTCATCACGTGAGTTTTTGCGTTTTCTTGCATTGAATTTTTGAATCTAATTGCAGTAGATTGTAAGCCTGATGGATAATACACCATTGGTATTTCTTTAATCCATTGTGCAATTTGAAGTGCTTCATTTGTTTCATTCAGATTTTCTGAAGAAATAATTTTTTGTAAATTAAATAATGATTGAATCGATTTATTGATATCTGTTTTTTTAACAGGAATAATTTGTTCTAAAATACTAAGTGTTGAATATAAGAATCCTAGAAATGACGCTCTGGGTGAATGTTCCTCATGAATTTTGTAGGATTCTATCTTTTTATCTTTACAGAATTTTTCCATAATTCCTCCTGAAAATATTGCTACAAATCTTGCATTCAATTTTTCCATATTTTTTAAAATTGAAATAGTTTCTAGTGTATTTCCAGAAATACTAGTTGATACAACTAATGTATTATCATCCACAGTTTTGGGTAATAGATAGCCTTTGACTACACTTACATGAAGATCTGTTTTTGAAAGAATTGAAGCAAAAACATCTCCGATAGTACCAGAACCACCCATACCCGCAAAAACTATGTGATCAATATTTTTTATATCAATTTTTGAAAAATTTGTTGAAAAATTATCACTAGCAATTTGAGGCCATCTATCATAAACCTCAATCATATTATGTGAATCAATTGATTTTATATCATCTATTTTTAGCATTATATGTGGGAAGTGTATATTCGATTTATAAAATCTTGTACACAATACAATTTGATACAAACTTTTAATGGAGAAAGACAAATTTTTTCTTTATGGATGATGATTTATCTATAAATCTTGAAAAACATGAAACCAAAAACACTTTCGATCAACATGTTAATGGAACATTAACATTAATTTGGCGAGATTGGGATAATATCATAAAACATGAACCAAAGATGGTTTACGTAAGCTCTGTTAACCCTGGGGAAATAAAAGGTCCACATACTCATACAAAAAGAAATAGTTATTTTGCCTGCATTCATGGAAAAGTACTTTTTGTTATACAAAACGAAGATGGTACTTATACCGAAATTGAATCTAGTCATGAAAAACCAGTTTTAGTTCATGTGCCCAACAATGTTGGATCAGCTCACATCAATCTAAGTAATGATGTATCTCATGTTTTAGCACTAGCTGATTTAGCTTGGCGACCAAATGATAATGAAATGTTAAATACAGTTTTTGAAGATTATGATTGGAAAAAATGGAAAAATAATGATAATTAATGAATACTTCAAAAAACATTTTCCTATTAGATTCACAAATTAATTTCTCTGAAATAGATTATTCAGATAATAACAATTCTCAAATTATTACATTTGATTTTGACTCTCATGATATATTGAAGAAAAAATCTATATCTCATTTAATTTCAGATACGTTTCTTTCAAAAAAAGAGCTTTTAGATATACAAAAAAATGCCTATTTATTATCTGACTGGTATAAAGAAGAAATTTTCGAAGAAAATATTGAATATGAAGATGTTAATCTTGGTTCTTTAATTCAAGCTGAATTTATTAATATATTAGTTAATTATTCGAAAAGATTTCTTGAGTGCATTAACATTATAAGAAAATTTGGCATTGATAGAAATTATCATTGTTCAGGATTAACATATGAAATAATGAAACATTTTTCGGCAAACATTGAAAAGATTGATGGTTCCAACGACGATAGTTTATTTTTTCCATTAGATTCATTAAAAATTAAAATGAAATTTGGGATAAAAAATTATTCTACAGAAGTTGAGATTTCTCAAAACTTTTTCAAAAAATTAAAAAAAATCACCGAAAAATCATCTGTATTTTTTTCAAATAAAAATATTGATTTCACTAAAAAAAATATTCTTATATCCGAATTTAACACTCTTTCATACCAGTCATTATTTTCTAAAATCCCAGACTCTAATCTGAATTTTATATTCTTTAATCGAAGACAGCCTACGATGTGGAACACAAAAACATTTTCTTTGATTAAAAAATCTAGAGTTATTATTGAAAATGATGAAACCTTAATGAATAACGAAATAAAAAAAGATATTAAAAGTGATAAAAAGAATATTGAAATAAAAATTAATAATATATTTAAAAATACTATTTTTTTTGATTCATTCTTTTCAATAAATGGAAATTCTTTCTGGGCTCCGTTTTCACCTCATTTTATTGTCTATTTCAAAAAACGTGCACTGGAATTTATTAAAGAAATTCAACTTGCAAAACAACTTCTAAATAAATTCAACTTCTCCTTTATTTTATTACATTCTGAAGTAGGACCTAACGAAAAAATACTTCTACGATTAGCTAAACTAAAAAAAATTCCAACATTTTTACTTCAGCATGGAATTATAAATGATTCAGTTGATGCCTATGATTATAATGTTTATCGTGGTGTGATACCAATTGAATCTGATTATGCAATTGTATGGGGTAAAGTGTATGAAGATTATTTTAAACAAATAGGAATCTCCAAAGAAAAAATACATACGATTGGTACACCAATTTTTGATTATCTGAAAGATCTAAATTCTATCGGTAATCAAGAGGGTTATGTGTTGTTAGCTACTTCTGGTCCAACTAAAGAAGTTACATTTGATCTCACTATAGAAACTATAGAAAAAAATATTGAAACTATAAAGAAAATAGCCAAGATTGTTGTTTCACATAACAAGAAATTAATAGTTAAACTTCATCCATCTCCAGATGAATACAATCCCTCTAATGTTTTAAAAAAAATAAATCCTGAAATTGAAATTATTAAAACTGGTAATATAGCTGAATTGATTAAAAAATGTATTTTATTCATAGTTATTGATGCATCAACTTCAATTATTGATGCTAACTTATTGGGAAAACCAGTTTTATCTGTACCAGTAAAGGTTGCGGAATTCGGAGTACCCACTTTACTTAAAAACAATTCTTGTGCCTTTGTGGACATTTCATCATTTGAGGAGATTTTTTATCAGATAATCAATGACAGTGAATTTAGAAACAAAATAATAAAAAATGCAAATAAATCCATACAAAAACACATGTCTTTTCATTATAATGGGGCATCCACGTTACTAACTTTCTTAGAAAAATTTGAAAACAGATTATGAGAAAATAATCATACTATTTTATGGTAAAATGCTTGGCTAAAAACTACTTTTTGTTAGTATTATTTTTAATTAGCACCTAATCACGAATGCTATGCAAGTAGGAATTATCGGATTAGGAGTAGTTGGATTATCCTTTGCATCTGTATTAGGTTCAAAAGGGATTTCAGTTATTGGGATGGACTCAGATTTTCAAAAAATAGAAAAAATTACTTCAAAAAAATCACTATTCTTTGAACCAAAACTTGAATCATTTCTAAAAAAGGCACTATCTAAGTCACTTGAAATTTCATCGGATATTGAGAAAATTGTGAAAAATTGTGATCTCATATTTCTTACAGTCGGAACTCCAAAATCAAAATCTGGTTTCATTGATTTGAGCATGATTAAAAATGCCTCAAAAAATATTGGTGTTTCTCTACGACATTCCACAAGAAAACCAATTATTGTGGTAAAAAGTACAGTAGTTCCTGGTACTACTACTAATGTGATCAAACCATTAATTGAAAGAGTATCTAGGAAAAAAGCTGGAAAAGGCTTTGAAATAATAGCAAATCCTGAATTCCTCAGGGAGGGTAATGTAATAGATGATACACTGAAACCTCATCTTGTAGTCATTGGAGGGTCAAATAAAAATTCTGTAAATAGATTAAAGAAATTCTATAGTAAATTGTATGGTTCCAAAATAAAATTTATGACAACAAATACACAAACAGCTGAAATGATAAAATACGCCAATAATTCATTTCTTGCTACAAAGATTAGCTTCATAAATCATATTTCATCGTTATGTCAGTCCATTTCTGGTACAAATATCGATGAGGTTGCAGAAGGTATAGGCGTTGATCCACGAATTGGTAGGTTATTTCTTAATGCAGGACCAGGGTATGGAGGCTCATGTTTGCCAAAAGATCTGGAGACGATAATACAATTTTCATCAAAAATTGGCGTGAATCCGGTTCTTTTAAAAGCAGTGCAACAAACAAACGATCTTCAAATAAAACAAATAGTTCAATTGATTGAAAAAAAACTCACAAGTGTAAAAAATAAGCGTATTACAATTCTAGGTTTATCATTCAAAGAGAACAGTGATGATATCAGAGAATCAAGATCTATAGAATTGATTAAAATTCTTCTAAGAAAAAATTCCAAAATAATAGTTCATGATCCTAAGGCAACAAAAAATGTAGAACGTATTTTTATGAACAAAATAACTTATGCCAATTCTTTGTCTGAAGCATTACAAAACTCACAATGTGTGGTAATAATGACTCCTTGGAAAGTTTATACAAAATTAAACAGCAATGATTTTCAAAAGATGAAAAAGAAACTAGTTATAGATACTCGAAGAATATTGTACAGAAAAAATTTGAATGTTGATTATTTGGCTATAGGTTTAGGACTGAATTAATTATGTTAAGATTCAAATTATTTTTATTAGTTAGAAATTAGGAATGGAAATTGTCAAAGTTATTCCTATATTCAATTTTTCATGGGAATCTTAACTATTCATCAATTCCTGAAGAATCGTTTCATGAGATAGTTGATTCATGTTATTGGCCAGTTTTAGACGCAATTAAAAATTTTAATTTTAAATCAGGTATTGAGTTTTCTATTAACACACTAAATAAAATCAGTGAAATTGATCCACTCTTTATTAATGAATTAAGCAATCTAATTAAACAAAAAAAATGCGAGTTAATTTTTTCCGGAAAAGAACAAATTGTCTCACCACTTATCCCAAAAGAAATCAATGATGAAAATTTTAGTATAGATTTTAAAGAAATAGAAAAAAAAATACCAATAAAAAAACAAATTGCTTATGTCCACGAACAGATTTTTAGTAACGGACTAATTCCATTATATCTTAAATCAAAATTCAAAAATATTATGCTAATTTATGAAACTGCATCACTCACCTATAAATCAGATAAAAATCCAAATTTTCTTCCAATTACAATTAAATCTAAAAAAGATGAGATAAATGTAATTTGGAACAGTCGTTATGCTTACCAGAAGTTTCAAGCATATTTGGCTGGTAAAATTAATAAAAATAATTATCTCAATTTTATTTTAAAAAATAAAAAATCAAAAGACACATGTTTTCCATTTTATGGTTCAGACTTGGAAATTTTTGGTTATAAAAATCCAGTTCTGGGATTAAAAGGTCATGGAGAAGAAACAAAAAGATTTAATGATATTCTTATGGAAATACAAAAACATGATGAATTAGAATTTGTTTTACCATCTAATTTAATGAGAATTTTTCCACCACACAGAAAAATTGAAATTTGTTCAACAAAATATCCCATACTAGGAAAAAAAGAAGAATCTGTAGTTACTCGGTGGGCTGTTTGTGGAAGAGATAACAGTAAGAGTAATTCTCTTTGTTATCAAGCATTTAAAAAAATTAAAACTCTACAACATTTACAAACTGAGCGTCAAAATAGAAAAGATCCTTATCTCTTAGAACTGGTTGATTGCTGGGGAAGTGATTATCGAACACACACAGAGGAAAAAAAATTCCATAATTTTCATAAAAATATTAACATGTTAAATCATGAATTAGATAAAAAAATTAATAGTAGCATGTCTGGTTTTTTAAAAAATAAAAAATCAGATTTGGTAATTTACAATTCGAATAGAACGAATTGGAAACAAACACCAGTTGAAATAAAATTACATTTTAAACCAAAATTTATGACAAATAATTTTGAGGTACACTCTTTCGGGAAAGTAATTAATTCACAATTAGAAGATATTAAATTTTATAAAGATGGATGTATTAGAAGCGTAACGTTAGTGATTGCACCAATAATTTCAAAAAATTCAGAAATTGGAATTACATTAGTGGAAAATAGCACTAAACTTGATTTGGAAAATCATCCTCAAAATTTTGTAAAAACAAATAATGTCGAAATTTCTTTATCAAAAATCGGAGGGATGATTAATAGTTTAAAATTTCCCAGTATTTCAGAAAAACCCATAATAAATACAACAAAATTCTCTACTAATAAAAAAATTGATGTGGATAATCTACGTCCAGGCCAAATTTTTACTAGAGATAAAATTGGAAATGAATTTAGTGATTTAATTAATACAAAAATAATCTTAGAAAATAATAGTCAGACAATACGAAAAAAACTAACTTGTAATTTAGTATCACCGTTTGCAGACATTAAAAAAATTTTTTATGTGTATAACAATATACCACGAATTGATCTAAAATACATTTTCACTTTTAGAGATTATAGACCATCAATTTTTCGAATTAATTTAGCAAATTTAAATTCAAAAAATTTCGATTGCAATTCATTTTCTTATTCTACCAACAATGGAGGTAATTTAGAATCATTCATGTTAAATGAATCAGTTTTACAGGACAAACCGACCAATCCTATCATTAGTACTACTGGATGTCTTGGTTCTACTAATTGTTTAGTTGATATAGGAGATAGAAATTATGGTATAACAATTTTTACTGATAAGGCATTGTGGTATTCAGTTCCTATGATCAATTTCAAAAAATCAGGTAAGTTGCCCCTACGAATAATTAGTAGTGTGTGTGAACATGATGATACAACTATGACGTGGTGGAAGGGAAGAAAAGAAATTTCATTTAATATTCTTGGAAGGAATAAAAATCTTGATCAGATTCAAAAAACCTGTGAAAATATGTTTATTGGGTTGATTTACAAATCTAACAATCCTAATATCATCGTAAAAAATTGAATTTTTTATGAAAACAGCTATAATTACAGGTGTTGCAGGATTTATTGGATCTTCTCTAGCTGAAAAGCTTTTGAAAGATAATTTCAAAGTGATAGGAATAGACAATTTTACAAATTATTATTCTCCACATATAAAAGAAAAAAATATTGAAAATTGTTTAAAAAATACAAATTTCTCTCTCATACATCAGGATTTAGATTCATTAGATCTTTCTACAATATTTGAAAATGCCGAATATATTTTTCATTTGTCCGCTCAACCAGGAGTTCGTGCAAGTTGGGGAAAAGAATTTACAGTTTATGTGAAAAACAATATTTCAGTTACACAAAAAATTCTTGATTCATTAAAAAATAATACTACATTGAAAAAATTTATTTTTGCATCATCATCCTCTGTTTATGGAAATCAACCTAGTATAATGAATGAAGACACGTCTTTAACTAAACCAGTTTCACCTTACGGTGTTACAAAATTAGCTGCAGAAAATTTAGTAAACCTATATTTTAAAAATTATGAAATTCCAACAATCTCATTACGTTATTTTACTGTCTATGGTCCAAGACAAAGACCTGATATGGCATTTAGTAGATTTTTTCGTTCAATAATCAAAGATAAAAAACTCACCATTTTTGGAAATGGAGAACAAACACGTGATTTTACATATGTGGATGATATAGTTGATGCAACTATTAATGCAGCTACTTCTGATTCTGTTGGTGAAATTTTGAATGTGGGTGGTGGTTCTATTTTTTCATTAACGCAGATTATTGAATTTATGAAAGAAATAACTGAAAAAGAATTAGAAATTAACTTCGAAAAAGAACAGAAAGGAGATGTCAAATATACTAATGCAGATATTTCAAAATCTAAAAAATTAATTAATTACAAACCAAGTAGGGATATTAAATATGGTTTAACTCAACAATATGAATATATCAAAACTAATCTAAATTTTTATGATGATTAATTTGATTTTTTGAATTCAACATTTGGAGTAGCGTTTTGATCTGGAATAATTAACAACCCACCTTCATGAAATTGTTTTATTAATTGTAATACTTCTTTTTCAACTTGAGAACGTTGTAGTCCTGTTTGTTGTGCAAAAAGGTTTACTAATTCTGTAATCTTTCTCTTCCCATTACATAATTTCCAAAAGTCAATAATTGCTTGATTCACCATAAATCCCTGTTCATGTTCATTAACTAACATCATGGAATCATCTTCTTGTTTCACCATTTTGCCTACTCCTTGTGGTAGTGCTGTTTCATAATTGACTGGTGCAGGTGTAGATTGATTACCAAAACCTTTCATTTTTGCTTTAGCCTCATCAGACATCTTATCCATAGTCCATGGAGGATCCCAAACTATGTCAACTTGAACATTATTTACACCAGGAACTTTTTTTGCATATCTAGTAACATCGTCAACCATAGTATCATGTAATGGACATCCCTTGGTAGTCATTGTCATTTTGATGTTAACATCATTATTGTCAGATACATCTATTCCATAAATTAGACCCATATCTACAATACTTAGAGGAACCTCTGGATCCATACATTGTTTAAGAGAATTTTTAATTTGTTCAGTGCTAATTTGGCTCATATGCTGACAACATCATGGAATAAATAAAAACTTTCTATTAATTAGCTGCAAATAATTCTTTTATAGATTCCTCAAATGGAGGTTTTGCTATGCCATTTTCAGTTATAATCCCAGAAATTAGTTCAGGTGGAGTCATATCAAAAGCAGGATTAATTACATCAATTCCATCAGGTGCAGTTTTTTTATCTCCGATTCCAGTCACTTCACTTGATTTTCTTTGTTCTATTATGATATCATCTGGTCCGCTTTCAAGATCAAATGTTGACAATGGAGCTGCAACATAAAATGGAATATTATGTCGTTTTGCTATAATAGCTACTTGGTATGTTCCAATTTTGTTGTAGACATGACCAGATTGTAAAATTCTATCAGCTCCTACAATAATTTTGTTTACTAAACCATTTGCCATTGTATAACCAACTGCAGTATCTGGAATGAGACTAACATCAATTCCATCATGTTTTAATTCAAAAGCAGTCAATCTTGAACCTTGTTGAACAGGTCTGGTTTCTGTTGCTATGACTTTGATCTTTTTTCCACTTTCTTTC
>Ga0114993_10006234_pt1 | contig 11290 bp, 9 predicted proteins | sample ArcticOcean_MG_C_FD_87042 | JGI IMG/M metagenome (GOLD analysis project Ga0114993, IMG submission 87042) | Marine microbial communities from western Arctic Ocean - ArcticOcean_MG_CB2_150 | ecosystem: Environmental > Aquatic > Marine > Oceanic | place: Arctic Ocean: Canada Basin | collected...
ATGTAGCTATCGCCGCCCGATTTCGAGGTCTGCAGGCAAAGCAGGCCAACCACATCGCAGGAATCCGAATGCCACGGAAGATCTGCGCTGGTGTGATATCCGCGATGGGTGGACGTTTCGCAATCGCCGCCCGTCAGGTTTTTGATGTGTCCCAGAACGTGCCCCTTGCCGTTCTGAGACACTGGTACGCCGATCCGCAGCCCGAGATTCCCCAATACGCGGCCGCAGCCTGCCGGCGTGTGTAGCGGCCGACCGGGACACCCTTGATCAGGGCAACGCCGCGACCATGCACGATTTCGTGCTCGATTTCTCTAAGCCGGGCGTCGAGCGGCGGAAGCGCGAAATCGGTTTCGGTAATTTCGGCAATCTCGATCCCGGCGGTCTCGATTGCTCTGACGGCATCATCGATCTCGTTGATATCCGCCGCCGTCAACCGGTACACCCATCCATCCGCGTTATCGAGATCGCCGGCGTGCCAGCCGGCCGGATCCGTCACCGGTCGCACGGGCGTTGCAGCGGTGTCGGGAAGATCTGGCATCGATTGAGTCCATCTGTTCGCTATACTGTATCCAAATGATAGGGCCGGGGGCGAAACTCTCCAATCCCTGGCACAGGCAAAAATGACGGATACTGATGTTTTAATCGCCGGCGGCGGACCGGCAGGTCTGGTCTTGGCGCTCGAGCTCGGTGCGCGTGGCGTTTCCTGTGTGTTGCTCAACGATGCGCCGGTAACTGCACAGCACCCGAAAGCGAACGCGATCAGCAGCCGTACAATGGAGCATCTCCGACGCCACGGCATCGCGGCGCGGCTGCGGCCGCGCGGGCTGGATAAGAATCATCCGACGGATCTGACATATTTCACCAGTCTGACCGACTATGAAATCGGCCGTTTTCGGATGCCGTCGGGCCACGAGGCGTTGGCCGAATCGCGCAACGGAACCGGTGACTGGGCTTCCGCCGAGCCGCCCCTCCGCTGTTCGCAGATATTTCTCGAAGAAGAGCTCAAGCGCGGCGTCGATGACCTGGCTTCAGTTGATGTGCGCTTCGGCTGGAGCCTCACCGGTTTCGAGGATAACGAAAAGCAGGTGCAGGCCGTTGTCGAAAATGGCGAGACCGGTGACGTTCGATCGGTGACAGCGCGTTATCTGGTCGGTTGCGACGGCGGCAACAGTCTCGTCCGCAAGACGCTCGGGATCGAATTGGAGGGCGAGTCAGGGGTCGTGCGGCCGATGATGGGGGGGCCTATGTATGCCGCTTATTTTCGCGCCACGGAGACGCCCGACTGGCTGCCCGAACGGCGCGCGTGGCAATACTGGATGGTCGCGCCGCACATCCGGGCGCTGCTGATACATGTCGACAGCGATCGGCATTTCCTTTTCCATTTTGCGCTCAAGGAAGGCGCTGACGGATCGGATCCGACGGCCCTGATCCACCGCGCCATCGGGCGGGAATTCCCGCTCGAGGTCATTTCCTGCGTCAACTGGACCGCTGGCCACAGCCTCGTCGCTCAGAATTACCGCAAGGGCAATGTGTTCCTTGCGGGCGATGCGGTGCATCTGTTCACGCCAACCGGCGGCATAGGCATGAACACCGGTGTCGACGATGTGGTCAATCTAGGATGGAAAATTGCGGCGGCGTTGCGCGGTGAGGGCGGCGAGGCGTTGCTCGAGTCGTACGAAACTGAGCGCCATCCCATCGGTGTCCGCAATGTTGCCTTCGCGCAGGGTTTTGCCGATTCAGTGGGGAATGTGGAGATCTCACCCGATATCGGTGACGATACACCCGATGCGGCGGCAGAGCGCGCGCGCCTCAGAATCCATTTTGAGCATCATGCCGAATTCGAGTTTATAATTCCAGGTGCCTTTCTCGGCCTTCGCTATGAATCGTCACCGGTAATCGCGTATGACGGCATGCCGCCGCCGCCGGACCATCCGAACGTCTATACGCCCAATGCAATTCCAGGCGGTCGGGCGCCGCATCTGTGGCTCGGAGAGTTAGCGCTATTCGACCGGCTCGGCCCCGATTTCACGCTTCTCCGATTTGGTGGCGGAACTGAATCTATGGGGCCGGATATACCGGTTCTCGACATCGATGACGCGTCGGCCCGGGAACTTTACGGGGCAGATTACGTGCTTGTACGCCCCGATCAGCACGTCGCGTGGCGGGGCAATACAATCGACGATCCGGCCGCGCTTGCCGATATTGTTTGGGGGCGGCGGGGCCTATAGTCTCGCCATATAATTCGGGACAGACATTTCACCACGGAGTGCACGAAAAGTGGGCGAGTACGGCATCAGTCAATCCATTCCCCGGTTCGAAGATCCGAAGCTGCTGACCGGTGGTGGCGATTTCATCGATGACGACAATGCCCATGGCCAGCTTCACGGCTTCATGATGCGATCGCCCCATGCCCACGCCGATATCAAATCGATCGATGTCTCGGCGGCGCTGGCGGTGCCCGGCGTTGTCAATGTCTATACCGGCCGTCAGTACAAAGATGCCGGCTGGGGCGCGATCCCGCATATCGGGCCGCCGGTAAAACGCCGCGGCGGCGCTGATTTCATCCTGCCTGAATTCTGGCCGGTCGCCGTCGACCGAGTGCGCATGGTCGGCGAGGGCGTCGCCTTTATCGTCGCCGAAACCATAGCCCAGGCCCGCGACGCGTCCGAACTGGTCGAGATCGTGTATGCGCCGCTGCCGGCATCGGCCGATACTGCTGCGGCCCTGAACGACGATGCATTCGTTCTGTGGGACGACATCGGCAATAACGAAGCGCTGGTCCATGAAATCGGCGACCGCGCGGCGACAGAATCCGCCTTCGCAAAGGCGGACCATGTGATCGAGCAGCGGTTTCATATAAACCGCGTCCTCGGCAACGCGATGGAGATGCGGGCGTGCCTCGCGATCTATGATGTGCGCACCGATCATTACACCCTGCGGGCGCCGATCCAGCACCCGTGGATCGCGCGCAAGGTTCTCGCCTTGACCGTGATCGGTGTCGAAGAACTGAAGATCCGCGTGATCGCGCCCGACGTCGGCGGCAGTTTCGGCATCAAGGCCAACGTCTATCCGGAATATCTGATCGCGCTTTTTGCCGCCAAACAGACGGGCCGGCCGGTGAAATGGGCAAGCGACCGGACGGAAGGGTTTCTCAGCGATTTTCACGCCCGCGACAATGTGGCGAGCGCTGCACTGGCGCTGGACAAGGACGGTAATTTCCTCGGTTTCCGGCTCCACAATATTGTCAATATCGGGGCCTATTTCTCGCCCATCGGCGCCGGTCCTGCGACCAACAATCTGGGCACGCTTTCGGGCGTCTACACCACGCCGGCGGCGTTTGTTGAAGTAGTCGGGGTGTTCACCAACAGCCATCCGACGGCGCCTTATCGCGGCGCCGGCCGACCGGAGGCCGCGTTTATTATCGAGCGGATCATCGATATCGCCGCCCGCGAACTGAATTTTGATCCGGTCGAGCTGCGCCGGCGCAACATCATTCCCGTCGATGCGCTGCCGTTTAAAACGTCGCTCACCTTCACTTACGATTCCGGAGAGTTCGAAAAGAACATGGACGACGCGATGCGGCTGGGCGACCGGGACGGAGTTGCCGCTCGCCGGGCGTTGTCGGAGGCGGCAGGTAAGCTCCGCGGATTCGGTATCGCGAACGCTATCGAACGCGCCGCTCCGCCCGGGGTCGAGACCGCGGAAATACGGTTCGATCCGTCGGGTACGGTGACGATTCTGTCGGGCACGACCCATCAGGGGCAGGGCCACACGACGATGTATACCCAGCTTCTGTGCGACAAGCTCGGTCTTGAGCCGGGCCAGGTGCGGGTGATCGAAGGCGACACCGACCGGCTTGCCTTCGGCATGGGCGCGGGCGGGTCACGATCGTCGGCGATGGGCTCGGCCGCACTGATGATGGCGGCCGACAAGGTCATCGCCAAGGGCAGCGATATCGCCGCGCATCTGCTCGAAGCCGCCGTCGCCGACATCGAGTTTGCCGACGGCACGTTCTCGATCGCCGGCACTGACCGGACGGCGACGCTGGGCGAAATCGTCAATGCCGCGTTCGCTGCCGCGAACCTTCCCGACGGAATGGAGCCGGGGCTTTCGGAATACGCTGCCTATCACGGCAAGGTCGCGAGCTTTCCCAATGGCTGCCATGTATGCGAAGTGGAAATCGATCCTGAAACCGGCACGGTCGCAGTTGTGAATTATGCCGTGGTCGACGATTTCGGCACCATTCTGAACCCGTTGCTGGTCAAAGGGCAGGTCCATGGCGGCGTGGCACAGGGCCTTGGCCAGATTCTGCTCGAAAACACGGTATACGATGCGGACGGCCAGTTGCTGACCGCCTCGTTCATGGATTACGGCATGCCGCGCGCCGACGATATGAGCTTTTTTGAGATCCAGACCAACTCGGTGCCGACGGCGACCAATCCGCTCGGTGTAAAGGGTGTCGGCGAGGCTGGCTGCGTGGGTGCGATGCCGGCGGTGATGAACGCGGTCATGGACGCAATCGCGCCGCTCGGCATTCGCGATTTCGATATGCCGGCAAGCCCGGCACGGGTCTGGGCGGCAATTCAGGCGGCGCGGATTTCAGCCTGAAGTGGCGGCATGTCGGCCGCTTCGGCCGGTAGACCGTGATGGTTTCCGGCCGTGAGTTCCGCGGGAAACCGTAGCGTCGCAGTAGTACCCGCGCCCAGCTCGCTTTCGAGAACAAGCTTCCCTCCGTGCAACAACATCATGGAGTTGACGAGGGTGAGACCCAGCCCGGTCCCTTCGTGTTTCTGGCTGTCGGCAACAAGCACGGGTAAGTCGGGTGGCAGCGCGACGGACAGCGAAATCTCCGATTCCCGGGCGCGGTCGGCGACGAGACGCAGGCCGGAAACGACGGCATCTTCGATATGAATGTCGTTCTCATCCGCTTCGACGGTGTTCGCTTCAAGGTGCGATACATCCAGAATGTCGTTGACGATATCGACGAGGTAAAGGCCGCTGTCGCGAATCTGCTCCGCATATTCCTTGTATTGTGGCGTGCCGATTGGACCGAGCGTCTCTGCGGCCATCAGCTCCGAGAATCCAATGACAGCGTTGAGCGGCGTTTTCAGTTCGTGACTAATATTGGCGAGGAATTCGGTCTTTGCGCGGTCGAAAATCTCCCCTTCTTCCTTTGCCAGCCGAACTTCTGCGGCGGCCTGGGTAAGCGCCACGATATCCGATTCGAGAGATTGTGGCCCGGTGGTTGAGTACGTCGCGGATACTGATCAGCCCACGCACGGCGCCGTCGACGATCACGGGCAGATGAACGGATGCCATGACGCGACATCGGGGCAAGCGCATCGGTGACCTTCGTCTCCGGCGTGCAGGTTATAAGGTCGGTGCTCATCAGGTCGCCGGCGTGAAGCGCAAACGATATTTCGCCCTGTTCGGCAATGCAGCGCACGATGTCGCGTTCGGAAACGATTCCGACCAAATTGCCGCTGAAATCGGTGACCATAACCGTGCCAATACCCCGATCGGCCAGAATGACTGTGATGTCGCGGATTGTGGCGGTGGGCAGGACGGTAATGACTTCGCTGCCCTTGAGGTCGAGGATATCCTGGATATTCATATGAATTTCCTGCCGTTATGTGTCAATCGGCATGCCGTGCCGCATAATCTTACTCAGCAATGTCTTTCGCCAATCTTAAGGCTGCGTCTGACGGTGATATGCGCGCTATGTCGTGTCTGCGGAAGTTACGACCGTCAGCGACGAACGGGCGGTTTGCGCGGCTGAACAGACTCTGACAAACCGCATCGTATGGGCTATCTTCTCGGAACCCGAAAAAACTGCCCCCGGTTCCCATGTCCGACACTCTCAACACCCTGTCCGCCACTGAAATCGCTGCCGGAGTTGCGGCTGGCTCCTTTACGGCTGAGGCCATTGTCGATGCCTGTCTCGCGCATATCGACGCACGCGAATCTGTCGTCGAGGCCTGGGAGTTTCTCGATCCAGATCTCGCCCGGGCGCAGGCGCGGGCGGTCGATGCGGCGGCTGTAAAAGGCCCGCTTGCCGGTGTGCCGGTGGGCGTAAAGGACATTATCGATACCCATGACATGCCGACCGGTATGGGCTCGCCGATCTATGACGGTCACCGGCCGGCGGCGGACGCTTCCTGCGTGGCGCTGCTGCGTGCCGCCGGCGCGGTTATCCTCGGCAAGACGGTGACTTGCGAGTTCGCCGGGCTGACCCCCCGCAAAACCGCCAATCCACACGATCCGGCGCGCACGCCGGGCGGTTCGTCCAGCGGGTCGGCTGCGGCAGTGGCGGATTGCATGATACCGGTCGCCTTCGGCACCCAGACCGGCGGATCGGTGCTGCGGCCTTCATCCTATTGCGGGATCATCGGTTACAAGCCCAGCTTCGACACATTCAGTCTGACCGGCATATATCCGGCGGCCGAAAGCCTCGACACGCTGGGCCTCCATGCCCGGACACTGGCCGATATCGAGCGCGTGACCTCGGCCTTGCTGATGCGGTCCCATGTACCGGCGCTGGATGTGAAAAAACCACCCGTTATCGGTCTGTGCCGGACGTCGATGTGGGACGAGGCGCAGCCCGAGACCCGGGCGGCTATCGAGGAAGCGGCGGCGGCGATGAAAGACGCGGGAGCACAAATTCGCGATTTGGACCTGCCTGAGGAATTCGGCTGGCTCAGCGATGTGCGCGGCATCATCAATGGGCGCGAGCGTGCCGCGGTAATGGCCGATGAATGGGCGCGTCACCGCGATGGGCTCAGCCCGCAGTTGCAGGCCACCATCCAGGCCGGGCTCGAACTGTCCTATGCCGACTACGTCGATGCCATGTATTTGATGGAAACCTGCCGCGCGCGCACCAACCAGGCGTTCGAAGGCTGCGATGTGCTGCTCACGCCGGCGGTTGACGGCGAGGCGCCAATCGGGTTAGCGGAGACCGGCAGTCCGCGGTTCCAGGCGCTGTGGACCATGCTTCATACGCCAACAATCACCCTGCCGACGCATACGGGGCCGAATGGCATGCCGGTCGGAATCCAGCTTGTCGCGCCTTACCGCGCCGACCGGGCGTTGATGAGCGTGTCGCGCTGGGCGCTGGAGGCGTTTGGGTGACGGCAGGCCGGAAGCGCGGCCCCATTGGCCAACGCGTATTGCGGCTGGAGGACGGGCCGCTGCTCGCCGGTGCGGGAACATTCGCGGCGGACTGGTCTTTCCCCGACACGCTGCATATGCGCGTTGTGCGCTCGAACGTCGCCCATGGCGATATCCGAGGTATCGATATTTCTGCGGCCGTCGCGCTGGAGGGCGTGTTTGCGGTGTGGACGCCTGACGACGTCGCCGATATCCCCCGGATCGATTTCCGCGCCACCAAATACACCGGACTTGAGCCCTACAAACAGCCGGTGCTGGCGCAAGGCCGCGTGCGTTATGTCGGCGAACCGGTCGCCGTCGTGTTTGCCGATACTCCCTATATCGCCGAGGACGCGGCCAATCTTGTGTTTGCCGATATAAACGAATTACCGGCGGTGACGGACGCATCTGCGCCGCCATCGGAATTTCTGCCCGGTCACGATACCGAGGCGACCGTTATCGAAAAGGGATATGGCGATGTCGACGCAGCGTTTGCCGCGGCCCATGACGTGGTCGAACTGGATTTGCGGATTGGACGGCACAGTGGCGTGCCGCTGGAATGCCGCGGCGGGCTGGCGCGGGTAAATCCGGAGACCGGCATTCTGGAATTCTACGGCGCCACCAAACGGCCACATCCCAACCGGGATTTGATCGCGAAAACTCTTGGGCTCGATCCGGCCAGGGTGAATTTGTTCGAAGGCAATGTTGGCGGCGGGTTCGGTATCCGCGGAGAGTTGTATCCCGACGATTTCCTGCTCTGTGCAGCGGCGCTGCGTCTTGGCCGACCGGTGCGGTGGATCGAGGACCGGCGCGAACACCTACTGTCGGCAAATCATTCCCGGCAGCAGCGCCACCGCATTCGCGCGGCGATAGACGTGGATGGCCGCATACTTGCCATCGACAACCGGTTTTTTCACGACCAGGGTGGATATCTGCGCACCCATGGCGTCCGCGTGCCCGACATGACGGCAGGTCTGACGCTCGGTCCCTATGAAGTGCCGGCCTACCGGGTTGCCGGTCATGTGCGCCTGACCAACAAGACACCGGCGGCGACCTATCGCGCGCCGGGGCGCTATGAAGGCACGTTCGTGCGAGAACGCCTGCTCGACGCGATCGCCGCGCGTATCGGGGTCGATCCGGTGGAGACGCGCCGGCGGAACCTGATATCGGCGCTGTCGATACCCTACGCCCGGCCGCTCGATGCGCTCGAAGTCGATGTGGTGCTCGATTCCGGCGACTATGCCGGTCTGCTCGATAAGGCGCTGGCGCAGTTTGGCTGGGGCAAACTTCAGGCGGAGCTGAGAATCCGCCGCGCCGCGGGAGAATCCGTCGGGGCGGGGCTCGGGTTTTTTGTCGAAAAATCCGGGCTCGGGCCGACCGACAAGGTCCGCGTAGAGGTGAATGCGGACGGGAAAGTCACCGTGGTCTGAGGTGCCGCCAATCTGGGGCAGGGGGTGATGACGGCTATGGCGCAGATCTGCGCCGGCACGCTCGGCGTCGATTATAGCGGCATCGACGTCATTCTTGGCCGCACCGACCGGATCGACGAAGGGTATGGCAGCCATGCGTCGCGCACCACCGTGATGACCGGCGAAGCAACGCGGGTGGCAAGCCTGGCATTGCGCGAAAAACTGTTGGCGGTTGCCGCCGGGCGATTGCAGGCGGATGCAACAGCGCTTGAAATCGAAGACGGTATCGCCCGCCACGGGGCAACCGGCGCGTCGATGTCGCTCGCGGATATCGTCGGCGCGGGCGGCGAAGAGATACTTTCGGCCGACGGCCGCTACGACACCACCCATATGAATTATCCCTATGGCATGCATGCGGCGGTGGTCGCAATTGACCGGGACACGGGTAACGCAACCGTCGAAAAGTTCATGATCGCGTATGACATCGGCTGTGCGATTAACCCGATGCTGGTCGACGGCCAGTTGCAGGGCGGGCTTGCGCAGGGCATCGGCGGCGCGCTGTTCGAGGAATTTACCTATGACGATGCCGGCCAGCCGCTGTCGTCGACCTTCGCCGATTACATCATGCCGGGGCCGACCGAAATCCCCGCCGCCGACATTCTGCTGACAGAGGATGCGCCGAGCCCGCTCAATCCGCTCGGCATCAAGGGCGCGGGCGAGGGCGGCATAAATGCTGTCGGTGCGGCCATCGCGTCGGCCATCGACGATGCGATCGGCAGACCGGGCGCGGTGACGGAATTGCCGGTCACGCCGCGGCGGCTATTGGGACTGATGCGCTAAAAATTAACCGTTATCGCTGCTCCGTCGAGACGCACACCGCCCCCCGGGGGGTGAGGACGCAATTCTGCGGAAAGCAATTGGCCATGGCGGCGTGTCTCCGCCGTCGGCAACGAATATCGATTTTTTTTGAAGTACGATGGGAGACGGTACCCTCTCTCCGCCCGGCCGAAGTGGACTTGCACCTTCAGCCGAGCTCAGTGCCAATCGAAGCTCCGACACGACCGTTACAATCGATATGTAACGTTATGTCGAATGCGCCTGACAAAGCGCCGTCTCCCAGTCGTAAAGCCTCGCTTCGCCGCCCTGGCATTGGGCCCAAAGGCCAAAAGTATTGCGCCAGGGTCGTTTCGAAGCGAGGCAAAGATGCCGTGAATTATATATTAAATCTAATAGTAATTTCTGATAAAATAATCAGTATTATGCATGATTCATCTCAAATCAGAAATCTGAATGTCCGCCAGATGCTTGACCTGCTGGCGGTCGTCGATCATGGCGGCGTGACGGTCGCGGCGAAAGCGCTGAACGTCTCGCAGCCGGCTCTCACGCGGTCCATTCGCCAGCTCGAGGAAACCCTTGATGTGCAACTCCTCGCGCGCGCCGGCCGTGGCGTTGTACCGACCCGGTTCGGGCGCTCGCTGGCCCAGCATGCGCGCACGATCGAGGCCGAATTGCGCCATGCGACCCGCGATTTGTCGAATTTGCGACGTGCCGATGGCGGGCATCTGGCGATCGGCGCCGCCCCGGTCGGCATGGCAACGCTTGTTGGTCCCGCCCTGGCAAGATTGAATGCCACGCGCCCCGGATTGACTGTCGACGTCCGCAACGACGCGTCCGAGAGCCAGCTCGACGCGCTCGACCGCGGGGAGCTGGATGTCGTGATCGGGGCGTTGGCAGGGGGCGCTGGAACCCGTGAACATCTGGTCGAGGAGGTGCTGTTCCAGAACACGCTGTCGGTCATCGTGCGCGGCGATCATCCGCTGACCCGGCGTGGCGATCTGAGATTTGCCGATCTAGCATCGGAGTCCTGGGTAATAGCCCGTGGTTCGGTGGCTATCCGCCAGCTTGTTGCGAACGAGTTCCGGTTTGAGGGAGGCGATCCACCACATTTCGCGGTAGAGACGGATTCGATGTTGTGCGTAAAAGGGCTTTTGCTGTCGGGAGATTTTCTCAGCGCCAACGCGCCGGAGCTTTTCGCCACCGAAATTGAACGGGGCGTATTGTGCGAGCTGCCGATCCGCTGGCATTCCGGCACGCGGTCGATCGGGTTTACGCTGCGCGAACACGGTACAATCACCCCGGTAATGGGAGAGCTGATCGAGGTGCTGCGCGATCTTGGGCGTGAGCGGGCAGCCTAGGCGGGGAACAGGATCGTCGATGCCGGCTATCCTTCGACCACCGCGATCGCCTGGATTTCGACCATCATTTCCGGCTGGGCGAAGCCGGCGGCGGTAATCATAGCGCTGCCCGGAAAATTGCCGTCGGGGAAAAACTCCATGCGCAGGTCGGTGAACTGATTGCCGTAGCGGGAATCGATAATGAACACCGTCATCTGCACGATATCGGCAAGCGTCGCACCGCTTTGTTCAAGAAAGGTCTCGATATTGGCGAATGACTGGCGTGTCTGGGCTTCGAAATCGCCGGCGAGAGAGGTGCCGTCCGGTGTCTGGGGCGCGCCGTAGCCGGCCAGCCAGATGATCCGCTGGTCGCTGCCCTGGGTGATCACAGCGGGAGAAAACGACCGGTTTTTCTGCCAGGTGCCGTGGATGAATTCGCGTTTCATGAGATGCCTCCGGATTCTGATCCCTGGAGGTAAGCACGACCGGCGTGCTGTGTCATCCGGCGGCGTGATTCGCGTTTTCCGACCGGGCGTTTTAAACAACCGTTATGCCGATGAC
>Ga0114993_10006235_pt1 | contig 11290 bp, 10 predicted proteins | sample ArcticOcean_MG_C_FD_87042 | JGI IMG/M metagenome (GOLD analysis project Ga0114993, IMG submission 87042) | Marine microbial communities from western Arctic Ocean - ArcticOcean_MG_CB2_150 | ecosystem: Environmental > Aquatic > Marine > Oceanic | place: Arctic Ocean: Canada Basin | collected...
GGGGGGATGGCGCTACCCGTTCAAGCTGATGTTTCCAATCCCGCTGAAGTCAAAGCGATGGTGAAAATAGTAGAAGATGTCTATGGCGATATTGATATCCTCGTTAATAACGCCGGGCTCTTTGCCCCTATCAGTTTAATCGATGATCCGCCGTCCAAAATCGATCGCCTATACGAGGTAAATATTAAAGGGATTATTTATACGGTACAGGCAGTGATCGGTAAGATGAAGGAAAGGAAGTACGGGAGAATACTGAATATCAGTTCGATCGCAGGGTTGGGCACTGCCGTTGCCAATACCAGCGGTTACGCGGCGACCAAGGCAGCGGTAATTTCACTCACTAAACGCATGGCACTGGAGTTAGGAGAATTTGGGGTCACGGTTAACGGCATTGCGCCCGGGTTTATTAAAACCGATATGACACTGCATGGCGGCGTGACTGAAGCTAGCCCCGAAGATCTAAAAGCCATCGCGGAGCGGGCGATGTTAAATCGAGTAGGGGAACCTGAGGATATTGCCTATCCCGCACTCTTTCTCGTGTCCGATGAGGCCAGTTTTATCACCGGCCAAACGCTCACCGTCGATGGCGGGAGAAAAGATTTCCTCTCGCATTCAGCTTAAGATTGAAGAGTCAAAAGTCGAAAGTCCCGCCGTCGCTAATGCTCTGGCGTGGCAGGCAGAAAGTCGAAGGCGTAGGGCTGTCGCAGGGTTCAGAAATCAGTGAACAGTGAACAGTTTGGGGAGTAAGAGGTTATAGGATAGGCCCTTCGACTGTGCTCAGGACAGGCAGTGGAAGATTTCGGGATAGGCCCTCGGTACACAGGGAGAAAGATTTACGATATTCGATTGGGGGATGTCGGGCTTTGCCCTCGGTAGCTGATATGCGATATACGATGTAGATTCGACATCTCACACATCAAACGTCGGACATCAGATAGAATGTTATACGAATGACAGGGTTCAGGGTGTCAGGGAACAGCTAAAAAGCTTCGTCTGCGTCCGCTTTGATATGTAGATTACGGCCACGACAGAGCGTGGCTTTCCCTTTTTTACCTTATCTAGATGGTCGCTGGACGATGAGGCAGACGTGGACGAAGACGAAGAATAAATGCGAAGCGGGTAAGAATCAGATAACAGTTTTTGGGAGGTGGATGATAGCCATTTAAATATATTTCAAATTGGCCGATATAGGAACGCTATAATTGTGAGAATAAATTATCGAATGCATGGTTTTATTAGTTCCATTCCATCGCGAATACTTAAAGGGACAAGTGATACTTCTCATTCATAAAATGTAGCGGTGTAGAAATATAATTTTAACAATAGATCGGGACTTAATTACGCTTCACATTTATCGGGAATGATTAACGTGTGTAATATATCATGAGAAATCAGGGGAACATTCTTATTTTTCATGATAAAGCTGATATAAAGTTCAGTTACGCTAATACACTTAACGTCCTGGGGTATAATATCTTTGAGGCTAAAGATTCCGAATCAGCGCTCTCTTTGATTTCTGAAATAGAGATTCCTATAGTCTTGTGCGATCAGATTTATAAGGAAAGAAATAATGGGGTTGATTTTTTAAACCGGGCAAAGTCTGTCTTTCCAGAGACCTGAATCATTATGGTAAACCATAATAGTGATCCCGATATAGCCGATGAATACATGCGCTCTGGTGCTATTAACTGTTATAATGGAACAAGCGAGACAGATTATCTTTCCGGAATTGTGGCCCGTTCATTCAAGCGACGGGATGAACTGTTAAAAGAAAAATTCCAACGTGAAAACTCCACCAAAGATCAAACAGGTTCTCAGCCAGACAATCTAAATCCAGTTCTCAAATTTGATGCCGAGGGGAATATCCTATACGCGAATGCAGTAGCCATCAGTTTACTGGGAGATGAATGGTTGGCGGGTAATAAGGTGGATGTCAGATTGAGAGAACATATCGAGGATACGCGCACTACTGGACTCCATCGCTTTGTCGAGGTTGAAGGTATAAACCGAACGCTCTCTTTTGTTATTTCTACAACCGCTGAATCGGAATTTGTCTATGCTTACGGCCACGATATAACCGAGCAAAAGCGGTCCGAAATCGAACTTTCCTTTCTTCGGAATCAAACGGAAAAGCTCGCCCTTTACGATAGGCTCACTGGTTTAGCGAACCGTTTCTACTTTGATGAACGTCTAAATGCCGCGGTTATGAATGCTCAACGAAACGATGAAAAGCTCGGTCTTTTAATTGTGGAATTCGATAATCTAAAAGAGATAAATGGAAACCTGGGATATAAGATAGGGGATGAAGTATTGCAGGGACTGTCCAACCATCTGTTGAGCATTACGCGTGATATTGATACCTGCTGTCGCTGGAGCGGTGATGAAATAGCAATTGTCCTCAATACCGTTGGGAATCGTCCAAAAAATGTTTATGAACGGATCAGGGAATCACTGAATGAACATATAGTGAAGAATGAGTATGCGCGCAATATCACATTAAGTATGGGAGCAGCCATTTACCCGGATGACGCCGATAATCAAGAGATGTTAATACACTCTGCTAATCTGGCACTTCACGAGGCGAAAGGGAAGATTGGTGGTAGCATCATTGAATATTCGGAATTAGAAAATATAAAGCCGATATATCAGCGGCAGTTCACGAGTGGAAATTTGCTGAATGCTATTCAAAACGATGAAATTGAAGTTTTTTATCACCCGATCGTAGATAATAGTTTGCATACTGTGATCGCGGTCGAAGCACTTGCCCGGTGGAATCACCCAGAACACGGTTTTATCTCGCCCAGTGTTTTTATTCCTATCGCGGAACAGTCCGATTTGATTTCAGTATTAAGCCTTAAACTTTTTAAAAAATCGATTGAGGATATTAAAAATCTCCATGATCAAGGTTTTAAAATCGATCTCTCTTTTAATGTCTCAAGGCGACAGTTTGGCGAACTAAATTTTGTTGAGAAATTCAACCAGACGTTAATTGACCATAGTTTTTCAAAAGATCAGCTCATAATCGAAGTTACGGAAACTTCAAATTATTGGAATTCTTCGGTTGCCCGGGAACAGCTGCAAGCCCTGGCTGAAGCCGGGTTCAATTTTGCCGCGGACGACTTTGGTGTCGGCTATTCGTCGTTGTTACAGCTCTACGAGATGCCTTTTAACGAATTAAAAATCGACCGCGCTTTCGTTAATAATATCGATTCAGAAAAAGGACTATCGATGCTGGAATCAATCGTCAGCATGGCAAAAAAATTGGATATGACGATTGTAGCGGAAGGCGTCGAAGATGAGGAAAAGGAAGCGGTCCTCTATCGTCTGGGTGTATACCTAATTCAAGGCTACCTTTATTCTCAACCTCTACCCATAGACCAATTGACAGATTATATTCGGGGTTTTTCGCAACGAAATTCATAGAATTTCATTACGCGTCAAAAAGTCAAAAAGTTGAATGAGGAAATGAGTGAAAGTGATAAAGCGTGAATGCGGATTAATACCAGATATATGATCTAAACAGTCACGTCGGAGCTTGGCACTCCACGTTTTCGCCTCTTCGCATACTCCCATCTGGGGGATGTCGGGCTTAGCCCTCGGTACGCGTATACGCATATACCTTTTGACCTTTTGACTTATTCCCCCATGGATCGTGTGAGTATTAAAGGAGCTGAAATATTAATCGTTGAAGATGAGCCACTCTTGCGAAAACGATTAGCGGCTTTCCTTGAAAATGAGGGTGCCGGAGTAACGGCAACAGAAAATATTGAAGGTGCTACTAACTGTTTAAACGATCTGCATTTTGATTATGCTTTAATTGATATAAATTTACCCGATGGTACGGGGATAGATCTCTTACGTCATAAAAAGGTATCCGCAAATACGAGCGTCGTCATTATGACTGCTGAAGGCGGTGTGGAAAGTGCGGTTGAAGCCATGCGTCTCGGGGCCTCAGATTATTTGAGAAAGCCATTTGATCTCGATGAATTACCCATAATTTTTAAGCGCTGCGCGCAGGTCCGCCATACAGAGCGTTTGCAGGAACATCAACGTGAAGAGGGCTCTCGAGTTGAAGATCAATTCTATTTTGGGAAATCCCTGGTCGTGGTTGAAAAACAACTCGAAAAAATAATAAATGCAGACCGCAGATTGGGAGAGGGGCTGCCACCTGTCCTGATCGAGGGTGAGACCGGTAGTGGAAAAACAGCGATCGCTCGCTGGTTGCATCACCGCGGACCCAGGGCTGCTCAATCTCTAGTCGAAGTTAACGGTTCGACTTTGCCAGAAAATCTCGCCGAATCAGAACTTTTCGGTCATGAGCGCGGGGCTTTCACCGATGCAAAAAATGCCCGTATCGGACTTTTTGAAGCCGCAGATGGGGGAACGCTTTTTCTCGATGAACTGCCTAGTTTATCATTAGCTGTGCAGGCAAAAATACTGACTGCGATTGAAGATCGCAAAATCCGCAGGGTGGGGGGGAATAAAGAAATCCCCGTCGATGTACGCTTGGTCACAGCTACGAATCAAGACCTGCAAGGACTTATCGCCACCGGTGTCTTTCGCGAGGACCTGTATCACCGGCTCGACCTGATGCGCATCAATATTCCACCCTTACGTGAACGTGGAACGGATATTATTAAATTAGCTACACACTTGCTCGAAGATCTATCTCGCCGTTATCGTGTGAAGAAGGCTGAGATTTCTGATCTCGGTGCGAGAAGATTGCTCGCTTATTCCTGGCCGGGTAATGTGCGCGAGTTGGCCCATGAGTTGGAGCGTTCTATTGTCATGTTAGAAGATGATAGCCTTGATTTCGATCACCTCGATAAAGGATTGGCAATTAACGAAAGTCACGATGCAGCCATCCTGGACGCCACGGATTGGTTTAATGAAAGCTTCGTTTTTCCAGAGGGTAAATTCAAGCTGGAGGAAGCCATTTCACGCATTATTCAACAGGCGCTTAAACAATCGAATAACAATGTATCCGCGGCGGCTCGCCTCCTTGGCGTACCCCGTGATTATGTCCGTTATCGCTTGTCGGAGCAGAAGAAATAGGTTACGCTCTGGGGCGCATTTACCAAAAGAGAAGAGTGATTATCCCCACTTTTGGGGAATATGTACCAATAACGTAAATCTGATGAAATGAGCAAAGGGGCCTTATTACCTTAAGTGATTTGTTATTAATGACTTGTGATTCTATTCAAATCATGGCATAAGCTTTGCTTTAATATCAGTAAAACCATCGATTCTATCATAACTATCATGAAAGGATTATTAAACATACTTTTCACCCTCGCCTTTGCTGTTTTTACCTTGGGGCTTCACGCACAGGATAACACGACTGATGCTACGGATGATTCAACGACCATTGAGCGGCCGGAAATTCAACCGATCGAATTATCTGATGAAATCAACAATATCCTCGACCAATATCGCAATGAGCAGGGTTCCTTGCGCGATGAATTAAGGGCGCGATTGGATGCACTGGAAGAGCCGACCGCGAGTTCAAGGCGTGAACTTATCGAAGCTTTTCGGCTTGAACATGCCACACGGATTGCGGTTCAAAGAGAACGCTCAATCGATATTCGCAATGCCCAACTTCAGCATCGCAGAGACCATGTCACTGATCGGCCAGTCCGTGATGATTTATCTACAGCGGTTACCGATCGCAAAGCACTTTTTGAACAAAGGAGAGCTGAGATACTTGAAAAACGGCATGCTTTACGCAGCGACTTGGAAAGTGCCTCGAATGAAGATCGGCTGAAAATTATAGAAGATTTTCGTGAAGAAAACCTTCAACTGTTGCGCGACCAAAAACAATTGCGCAGGCAACTGCGTGATGATCTGCGTGATGATCTCAGCGGCGATCGTCGACCGACCGAATAGGGTAAACCTTAAGGTTTAGCGCTAATCATTTTCGTCTCGGGGTCAGACGATCTGGTTAAATCAGACCGACACGATATCATGTCAATTCAATGCCTTTCCGAAATCACGGCCTGTGTGTCATATTGAAAAACCATTAATAAATCAGATTAATTCTAAACGAGAAAGAATAGAGCATTGCTTCACAAATGGATAAAATATTTTTCCGCTTTTATTCTGATTCCACATTTACTTTGGTCACAGGATGATGCCACGCTCGATGAATGGTTATTCAATGACGACATCATATTAGAAGAACGTCTTTGGGATAGAGACATCAATCTGCGTGTTAGTACCGGGTATAGCGACAACGTTCTTCTCGCATCAGTTTTTGAACAGGGATCTGCATTTATCGGCGCGGAGGTTGAAATGTTCACCTGGAGAAAACCTCAAAAGGGTCAGGTGGACATCCATTTATATCTGGATGCCATGCAAATCCATTATTTTGATGTGGATGGTATCGATAATGAACGGCTCGTTATCTCGCAGGGACAGATCAGCAATCGGCTGAATGAGCGATGGACTGTTGGAGCATCCATTCAGGGTAGTTATGTTGATCAGGTGTATGACATTTCACCGAGCGGATTTGAACTCGATACCACGACACTCGAGGCTGTAGATTTAAAGTTTACCCCTTTTATTAAGCTTAAATATAATAATGGCTACTTTGCCAGAGTTGCCGTTGATCTGCGGCGAGATTTTTTTCGCGATTCCATGTTCGACTTTACTGAACCCGCGTTAGAATTTTACGCCGGTAAACGCTTTGACCAGGGATCCTCTATCCGTTTTGATTATGCTTACGCTTATCGATTCTTTGACCATAGAGAGCAGCGTAATACAAGTGGTTTTCCTCTGCGTGGCACTTCCCTGGAATGGGAATCACACACGCTCGATGGCCGGTGGGAGCACTATTGGAATAAAGATAAATCTATTCAAAACAGGACCAAAATTGGTTTTAAATGGAACCTGGATAACGGTGATGGCTATTACGACTATTCTCTTTATAAAGTAAGCGAATCTATCATATTTTATTTAAATAAGTGGGTAATTGAAGGAGAATTTGCTTACAAATATTACGATTACACTATCCAAACGGTCAGCTTCGATGACCCCAACGGACGCTATCTTAGCCAGATGAACACCATGTTTAAGGTAGAAAGAAAGGTTAGTGAAAATTGGAAATTGTATTTCGAGTATCAACGCGAAAGAAGCCATTCCAACCGGACGGAAGACAAGTATATAGCTAATCGAGCCCTAATTGGAATCGATTGGCTTTTTTAAATAAGAATATTAAGACAATCCTAAATTTGTTTTAAATCTATCTTTTGTAATTGAAAGAATCATTCATTATTCTGCACAACGGAAAGATAACATTGAGCAAAGGCAGTTAACTTGAGCATTCAATCAGAGCGACGCCCATTCCCAGGAATTCCGATTTTAGTGGTTTTAATGACAACCCTGATCTTCGGAAGCTTGATTTTTATAATGGGCCTGAAGTCCCGTCGGGAGATACGGAGCCAGATCATAAATCGTGATGCTGAAGTTTTATATTCTTTGACCCTGATGGAGTTCAATCGTGCCGAGGAAGAAGCATTAGCCAATCCCTGGTTAATGGATATCGGCACCGATCTATTAACGGTTGTCCTAAAAACTTCGGAAATGAAAAGCGTTATTGCGGTCAGGCTTTTTAATCGTGAGGGGCAGTTTATCGATGCATTACCGCTGGAATTTCTAAAAGGTGAATTGGATGGCGATGAAATACGAAAAGCCAGGCAACTGCAGCCGCTAAGCGAATATCATTCGGAGGTCCGTCTCAGCAACTATTTCGTCAACCCCTTCGGAATTGAAGATGACACCCCCTTTCCTATACTGGAAGTCATCTTGCCCCTGCACAAGGCGGGCTCAGAGGAGATTATGGGGATAGCTCAGTATCTTATCGATGGGACGGACTAGTATCGAAACTGATTTTGCCGCCCTCGAGCGTAATTTTTATACCCAGGCGGGCATTGCATTCGGGAGCGGAACGCTCATCATCGCCTTAATATTGATTTTATCTTTTCGGCGGCTTCAACGCTACAGCGATTTGCTTGAAGATCGAAGCGAACGCCTTCTGGACGCTAACCATGAGCTCGCCCTGGCAGCTAAATCCTCCGCTATTGGTGCAGTTACTTCCCATCTCATTCATGGACTAAAGAACCCCTTGTCGGGCTTACAGGATTTCGTTAAGGGCAGGGATGGTGAAGTGCGAGAGGATTCAGATGAGGATTGGCAGACGGCAGCAGAGTCCGCTCGACGGATGCAAATAATGATTCAAGAAATAACTGCCGTTCTACAAGAACAGGAAACGGCCCAGAATTATGATTTCACTCTCGAGGAAATTAGAGATATCATAGTAAGCAAAGTCGAAGCGCTCGCGCAAAAATCCGGAATTAATTTTGATGCCAGCGAAACACCGATAAGCCATCTCGATAGCCGTCGTGGCAATCTACTTTTACTCGTCTTAATGAATCTCATTCAAAATGCAGTCGAAGCGACACCGTCAGGAAAAAAAGTGGCCCTCGAATTTCACGATCGTGACAACCGCGTGGCCATTCATGTCATCGACGAAGGGCCTGGTCTACCTTCTCATATACAGGACAATCTATTTTCACCCTGCCAGAGTAGTAAAGAAAATGGAAGTGGCATCGGCCTCGCGATCAGTTACCAACTGGCAAAGCACATCGATGCAGAAATTATACTTCAGAAAACCGGTTCCGAAGTTACTTGCTTTATTGTCAGTATTGCGATTTCAACTGCAGCAGAGGAGCTTAAAAAGAATATATCGAAGTAAATCACCGAAAATATTTATCAATTATGCGGAAGCTATTCACAACCCTCACTATCCTTTGGTTTTCAGTTTCATTGTGGGGACAAACCCCGGGTGAAGAACTGTGGAAATTCAATTCTGGTGGGATAATATTCTCCTCGCCCGCGGTCGGGGATAACGGGACGATTTACGTAGGGTCGCAAGATAGCAAGCTAAACGCGATCAATTCGGATGGAACTTTAAAATGGCAATTTACGGCGGGTGATTTCATTGATTCTTCACCGGCAATTGGTCCAGATGGCACCGTTTATGTCGGATCGTGGGATAACAAGCTCTATGCGATAAACCCGGATACCGGTGCCAAGATATGGGAATTTGAAACAGGAAGCCTAATCTTTGCTTCACCCGCAGTAGGTGAAGATGGCACGATATATGTCGGTTCTTCAGACGGGTTTTTCTATGCGATAAATCCAGACGGTTCGATAAAATGGACACTGACCACGACCGATGAACTGGATTCTTCACCCGCAATCGGGTTTGACGGCGCAATTTACTTTGGAAGCTATGAGGGCAAACTTTACGCCCGTAATTCCAATGGCAGTCCGAAGTGGACTTTCGACGTGGATGTCATTGAGGGCGAAGACAGCCGCATTATATCTTCACCCGCGGTCGACATTCAGGATAACGTATACTTTGGGTCGGGTAATAATTTATTCTATTCCCTTGATTCAGATGGTAATATCAATTGGTCATTTTTCACAAATGGCAAAATCGATACCTCTCCCGCTATAGGGCCCAATGGTAATGTTTATTTCGCGACGCGCGAAGATTTTCTCTATTGCCTGGATGATAACGGTATTGAACAATGGTCGATTCTCGTAGGGGATGTCTTTTATAGTTCACCCGTTGTCGACAGCGAGGGTAACATATACATCGCGGCCTTTGTCGGCAGCAACACAAGCCGGCTTTTTGCTTTCGATCCTGATGGCACTGAACTTTGGTCTAAAAGTTTCGTCGGTCTCATAGATTCTTCGCCTTCAATTTCGACCGATGGCAGTCTCTATATAGGCAGTTATGATCAAAATCTTTATTCTCTATTTGCAGGGAATTCATTGGCAGACAGTGACTGGCCAAAATTTAGAAGTACGCTAGCCAGTGACGGCAATATCTTTATCGACCTGACATTTGATCTCATTTTAGAAGGATCGGGTGAGGTCGTTGGGGAGGATATTATGCATCCGAATGGAAACATTTTTGATCAGGTACTACTCACTGGTCAAAGTGTGAAATTACGCGCTAAGACAAATCAAATTACCCGCGTCTCGTTTCTCGATGAAAACGAGGATATTGTTCAGGTAGAATATTTCGGTAATGGAAACTTAACTCTCAACATCGACCCGGCTACCTTCTTCCCTCCGGCACTGCCCGCGAAATACAATCAAAACGTTTTCTATGTGAGAGGGCGCCCAAGTGTAGTGATTGAAGGCGCGGACGCGGGAACTTTTTTTAGTATTTTCACTGTTGGCAGCATCAATGCCGTGAATCAAGCCTTGTTCCCGGAGGGAGTCGTATATGACGCTGAAGCGGATGTGACTTTAGTGGAAGTCATCAATTCTTCTGGAATGGGAGGGCTGCTGCTTTCGAACACGTTTTTTTCCGCCGACACGGGAAAAACTGGGGTCGATGCGGAGGGCGTTCCTGTTGCCGTGCGATTGACGGTAGGTGATATTGACGCCAGCAATAACGCCACGCCGCACTTGCTCTTTGGGCCTGGCTCTTTCACCGTAGCGGCGCAATTTCCCGGGTTGAGAATAACTGGGGGCGATCTCATGCAAAGCAATGGATTATCGGTTATTATCGCCCCCAGTGGATCGACGACGCCAGGTTTTGATACTCTGACTTCGCAGAATAACTTCAAATCTGACAATACTCCCCTCCCAACTCAGAGTATTGATGCCACTTTCATCAACGCTGATGGGACGCAACTGTCGGTTGCGATCGAAGAGGTTACCTTTTAGCTTAGAACTCCAGGATAGGAATCAATTGATTACGTCGTCGAAGTTAACGACCCCGTTAAAGCTTTTTGCTAAAATCTAAGCTCTGAACCCAAGCCAATCAACCAGCATTGGGATCCACGCATTTCGGTCCTAATTTAGGATCTTTAGAAGCGAAGATTTGCGGGAATTTTTCAGCCTCTTCATTTTTAGCGACCCAACTTTCAAGTTCTTCTGGTAAATCGGCGTCACGGTAAATGGCCTCTACCGGACATTCAGGAACACAAGCGTCACAGTCGATGCATGAATCTGGATTGATGTAGAGGCAGTCGGGAGCCTCGTGAAATGCTTCAACCGGGCAGACATCAACACAGCTTGTGTATACGCAATCAACACATTTATCAGTAACTATATATGCCATAATTCGCCTTAATCTTAAGAGGTGGACTTTATTAGATCAGAAATTAAAATGTAATGAGTAATGATTACAGATTCAGATAGGAAAATTCTTATAAGAATATTCCTTGTCTCTTTGTCAAGCTCCTTAGTCTAGATAAGTTCGTAGTCA
>Ga0114993_10006241_pt1 | contig 11283 bp, 5 predicted proteins | sample ArcticOcean_MG_C_FD_87042 | JGI IMG/M metagenome (GOLD analysis project Ga0114993, IMG submission 87042) | Marine microbial communities from western Arctic Ocean - ArcticOcean_MG_CB2_150 | ecosystem: Environmental > Aquatic > Marine > Oceanic | place: Arctic Ocean: Canada Basin | collected...
AGTTCAGAACTAGATCGTTAGAAAATCAGATTTGAAGCTCGGCCCTTACGGTCCGGGCTTTTTTTCTATTTTAATCCTTGTGACAGATCTCTTTTCTGATGGTTGTGAAATCGAGAATCGCTTTTTTCTCCCTTTCTCCTAGCTATCTGTTCCTCTTCTGGAAGGAGGGAATATTCTATACAGAGTTTAGAACAGCAACCTGAGTGTTCAGTAGCACACTTTTTGCATTGTATAAATAGTAGATTGCAGGTCTTATTCTGGCAGTTAACGTGATCATCTGAGCGTTCACCACACTGGTGACAATTTGAAATCACCTCATCGGAGATCCGTTCTCCCAATCGCTCATCGAAAACGAAATTCTTGCCAATAAATTTATTGTCTAGACCCTCATCTAGTTCAATTTGCCTGGCATAATCTATAATCCCTCCGTGAAGCTGATTCACGTCATTAAATCCATGATGTTTCAGATATGCAGATGCTTTTTCACAGCGTATCCCGCCTGTGCAGTATAACAGTATTTGATCATCTTCCTTGTCTTTTAAATCAATAAGGACCTCTGGCAGTTCTTCTTTGAAGGTTTCAGATTGAGGACAAATGGCCCCTTCAAAATGTCCAATCTCACTCTCATAATGATTTCGCATATCCACAATTGTTGCCCCCTTTTCCATGGCTTCATTCCACTGCTCTGCATTGAGATGATTCCCCACATTCGTTATATCGTATTCACCAAAAGCCAAACCATCTGCCACAATCTGTTCTTTGACTTTTATTATCAATTTAAAAAACGATTTCCCATCGTCCTCAACAGCATTTTTCTGGTGCATCAAGTCAAATTCTTTGTGAGAATGGAGAGTTTCAATAAATTTGGACCATTGAGATTCAGGAACTGAAATCTGAGCATTGACACCCTCTTGCGCTAAGTAAACTCTCCCAAACACTCCCAAGTTTGACCATTCACTGTAAAGCAAGTCTCTCATCGAGTTGGGGTCAGATATTTTTACATATCTATAGAATGATGTAGTCTTACGCTCAAAACCCTCGGCTTCAAGTGCAGCAATAGCGGCATCTCTCCCGAGTTTATTCCTCAATTTTTTCTTGCCAGCGTTAGGATCCATTCTCTCTAAGTTTATATTGAGCAAAGTTACTTTTTATACAACTATTTCCGATACAAAAAGTAATTTATACTTGTTTGTAAGGGATTTATTGAGACGAGGTACAGCTCCTACTCGTGGCAACGTCAGCTGTTCTACGGCGTCGACGATGTCAGCCGCTACTACTACAGTCAGAGCCACGGGTTCTCTGCTCGTTGCGTCCGGCATTAGTTTATAAAGAATCTCTTCCCCTTGAGTCGTGGATATTCCAAGATTTTGGAGTAAATTAGAATCTAATAACACTTGACATGAATAGATTTATACTCATAACATTTGCCTTATTAAGCTCGATAGGCTTAAGGTCACAAACTTTAGTGCCAGAACTATTTGCTTCAGGTTTTAATGAACCAGTTGCTATAGAACACGCAGGGGATGATAGAATCTTTGTTGTTGAGCAGCCCGGAATAATAAAGGTCATTGAAAATGGTAGTATAAGTACATTATTAAACATGACCCAATTAGTGGGTAATTCAGGTAACGAACAAGGTTTATTAGGTCTTGCATTTCACCCTGACTTTGCAGTAAATGGTTATGGTTACTTTTTTGTAAATTATACAAACAATAGTGGTGCTACTACTATTTCTAGATTTAATGTAGCTAGTAACGGTACAGTAAGTATAAATAGCGAATTAATCATTCTAGTAATAGCACAACCCTTCTCCAATCATAATGGAGGAGATATTGCCTTCAGTCCAATAGATGGTTATTTATATATCGGTACGGGTGATGGCGGTTCAGGGGGAGATCCTTACGCTAATTCACAAAACACTCAGAGTCTACTCGGCAAAATGTTACGTCTTGACGTAAACGGCATAAGTAATTCGTCACCTTATTTTATCCCTTCAGACAATCCATTTATTAATAATAGTAGCTATGCTCCAGAAATTTGGTCACTTGGATTGCGTAATCCTTGGAGATTTTCCTTTGATAGAGATTCTGGCAATATGTGGATAGGCGATGTGGGACAAAACGCTATGGAAGAGATTGATTTTGAACTTGCTGGAAATGGAGGAGAGAATTATGGATGGAGATGTTATGAAGGAACGAATTCATATAACAGCTCAGGTTGTGGTGGCTCTTCGTTATATACTTTCCCTATACATCAATATAATCATAACAGCGGCGGGTGTTCTGTAACAGGAGGATATATATATAGGGGTAATCAGTATCCAAATTTAGTAGGAAAGTATATTTTCGCGGATTTTTGTACTGCAGAATTTTGGCTGTTTGATTCTTATACGCAAAGTGTATCTTTAACGTCTATTAATTCTCAATATGTCTCAACATTTGGAGAAGATAATAATGGAGAATTATACTATGCGGGGCTTTACAATGGAAATATTTATAAAATTACAGACACCTCTGTAGTATACACTGGATGTACAGATTCAACAGCATGCAACTATGATCCTAATGCGATCTCTGATGACGGGAGCTGTACATACGCTGATTTCGGGTATGATTGTGATGGTAATTGCACAGCTGGAGATGTAGATGAAGATGGTATTTGTGACGCTTGTGAAACGATGGAATATATCGTAGTTGATTGTGAATGTGAATTAATGGATCCATTAACGTATACCGTCTTTTTTATTGATGTTGATGAAGAGAATTGTGTTACTTATGAAGATTGTTATTGTGAGTGTATCAATGACATTAATGGAGACGGAGTCTGTGATACATTATGTAGTGAGGACTTAAACTCAGATGGTGCTGTAAGTGTACAGGATTTATTACTTGTATTAAGTGAATTCGGATGTCCATCATCATGCTCGCATGATGTAAATCAGGATGGGTACGTAACAGTTGCAGATATATTATTAATCCTTAGTGTATTTGGTGACATTTGCGAATAGAAATCCCGTCTTTTAAAGTTAGGTTTCGAGGATATGCTGAGGTTCGCGATACAGAAAGTAATTTGCACTGTTTTATAAGGGATTTAACTCGGTGAGGTACAAATAGGGTACAAAAAACTCCCTTTTTTTTAATAGATTCTTGAAGTACACCTCTATCTCTATTGTTGGTTGTAAAGGTAGTAAATCACTCTTATCTATTCAATTTCTAAATGCTTAAGGTACAGCGCTTCAGCTCTAAGTTGATGTACGTTAACTAAGTAATTTAGATTATCCGTATCTTGTAAGTCTTAAAACTCCTACTATGAGATATTTACTTACTTCTTTGTTATGTGTCTTTACGCTGGGTTTAACAGCTCAGTCGACTATCTACACAATGGGATCAGGAGATGTAATCATTTATGAATGTGGTACGAGTGCTGTTTTTACAGATGACAATAGTGGTACGCAAGATGCTCAAGAACCATATTCTTGTACAAACAATACGATTACATTCTGTCCGGATGTACCTGGAGATGCAGTTCAAATTAATTTTCTAGGTTTCGATTTACAAACAAATGCGAATCCGAATAACAATGATGCCCTGTATGCTTACGATGGAGACAATACTGGATCTAATCTTGTTGGAGTGGGTACTGGGAACAGTTTTGTGGGGGTGAGTATTACAGCTTCAATCGACAATCCTACTGGATGTGTTACGTTTCAATTTGTGTGTAACAACAACGCTACAGGTGGCGATATAGGTTGGGCTGCTACAATAAGTTGTGTGACTCCTTGTTCTTACCCTGTTTCCGGACTTGAGTTGGTTTCACCCGAACCATTCCCCAACAACCAGGAAGGATCGATCAGCATAGGCCTTTGCCCTGATGACGTAATCACCTTTTCTGCAGAGTCTGCTTTTGGAACCGATGGGTTTGCTCTACAATCTCTCGTATGGAATTGGGGCGATGGAGACGTAGAAATAACGGAAGTGTCTGATGGGCTTATTGTACCTCATTCTTATGCTGAGCCGGGTGAGTACATTGTTACACTTACGGTGGTTGATGAGAATGAATGTAACAGTACGAACCTCCAACCTCATCAGGTCCTCGTCAGTACTTTGCCGATCTTTAATACGGAATTTACGACTCCTATTTGTGCGGGTTCGCCCGGATTTTTAAATGGCGACCCTGTCCAGTCTATTACTTGGACTGCTCTTCCTCCTGTTGGTGTCTCTGAACTTGCAGATCTTCCCGATGCAACTGGAGTGGCTTTTACCTCAGAATTATTTCTTGACTTTTTTGAGCAAGGTCAAGTTTTAGAAAACTGTGAGGATATTGAACTTATTACTGCAAATATTGAACATACGTTTATTGGAGATTTGAGTTTTTGGATTACTTGTCCAGATGGAACAGAAGTAATACTTATGGACAATGGAGCCAGTGGTGGCCCTGACCCTACCGGGTGTACCCCCAATGATCTAGGAGGAAACAATCTAGGTCTTGCAGATGTTGAAGGATGGGATTATTCTTGGAATATGGATGCCGAATGGGTTCTCGATGACTCTGGAAATCCGGATGTAGCAGATCCTATGCCTTCTGGTGTTTATCTTCCTTGCGAAGATTTATGTGATTTTGTAGGATGTCCATTAAACGGTATTTGGACTTTCAGTGTAATCGATCAATGGGCTGCTGACAATGGAACATTATTTGGCTGGGGGATTGATTTTAATCTAAATATTGTTCCTAGTGTAATAACTTTTACTCCTGTAATTGGGTTGGATTCGGATTCCAGTTTTTGGGATGTAACTACTTTTGATGAAGGAGTTGTGTTTATCTCAGAAGATGTTAATTATGTAGATCTGGAATTCCCAAATCCAGGAATTTTCGATTTCACATACCAAGTGACAAATAATTTCGGATGTACTTGGGACACTACTGTTAACATTACCGTGATTGAGGGTCCTCAAACAAACATTTCAGCAGGTGATGATGTCATCTTTTGCCAAGATCCAGTTCAGTTGTTAGGTGTGTTTACGGGGGGAGGCCCTTCTTCATGTGGTGGTTCTGGAGGGTCCTATGATTATTGTTATTCAAACAATGAAAATATGGTGTTCAACTATTGCCCAGATATTGTCGGGGATGGGACCATGATGACTTTGAACTTTTCTTCAGGTACTATGGAGACTTGTTGTGATTTCATCAATGTCTTTGATGGGCCTAATGGTACAGGTAACTTGATCCAAACTTTTAATACGAATATTCCGGGCTCTACATTTACTGCGACAAACCCTGACGGTTGTATTTCTTTTGTTCTTACTAGTGATGGCAGTGTTAATTGTGAAGATGTATGGTCCAATTTTGAGCAACTCACTTGGTGTGTAAGTTGTGGTGGTCAGGACGCGTGTGGATTTGATTGGTCATGGACTCCTACAGAGTTTTTAGACAATCCATTTGTAGCTCAGCCTACTGTGTTGGACTTTGATGGACAGCCCACAGCATATACTTTGTCAGTTGAGCCTATCGGGTTTGACAATTGTTCTGCAACAGATGTTGTGATGGTATTGCCTGGATTCCAGTATGAAGTTACTGATCAACAGCCGTCTTGTTTAGCAGATGATGGCGTTTTAATTGTTTCAATTAACGAGCCCTTAAGTGAAGGTCCTTTTACAATTGAGTTTTTTGAGGGGGGCGTACTGCAGGAATCTTTACAATTTGATGGCTCTGATTACGTTCTGCAGGACTTAACACCTGGGATGTACAGCGTTGATTTATTTGACGCTACTGGATGTCTATATTCTTATGAATTCGAAATGCTAGATCCCGTTCCTATGGAAATTGAAACAAGCTCTGATGCAATTATTTGTTTACCTGCAAGTGTTGTACTGGAGGCTTGGTCTGATCAAGACCCTGCTGAGATTTGGACTTATCATTGGATAAATTCTATTACTGGGGATACTACTTCAACAGTTGATGGCAGTTTTGTTGCTAGCCCTCTTTCTAGTACTATTTATACAGTTTTTGCTACTGACCCTAATGGTTGTCCGTCTGATGATGAGCTGATAAACGTGAATGTATTAGATGATTCTTCTTGTACTGGCTGCACAACTCCCGTTGCTTGCAATTATGACCCTGAAGCTACAATAGATGATGGTAGCTGTGAGTTTATATGTGAGGGTTGTACAGATGAAGTTGCTTGTAATTACAACCCATCAGCAAACGTAGATGATAGTAGTTGTGAGTATTTATCCTGTGCTGGATGTACTGACGCTACAGCTTGTAATTTCAATTTAGAATCCACAATAGACGATCATTCTTGTGAGTATCCCCAACAGTATTATGATTGTGATGGAAATTGTTTGGATGATACAGATGGAGATGAGGTTTGTGATGAATTTGAGATCCTGGGGTGTACTGATATTACTGCTTGTAACTACGACGCTACAGCAACTGCCGATGATGGCTCATGTGACTACTGTTCATGTGATTTGGTGGATTCCGATTCTTATTCTTTAACAGTAGAATCTTCGGCAGCTGTTACTGCTGTTGGAACAACTTATCGTTTCTACGTGAACATGTCTGATCCTTTAGATCGTATGAGTGCGGTTTATGGAGACGACGACTCAAACCTTATTATTAACACACCTGCAGGAGCGTTTAACTCTGCGTTTAACTCCAGTTGGAGTGCTTCGGGTATTAATCCTGCATTCATAGCTGTATTCCCAGATATGGCGGATGATTCGTATGCTACTATAGGCCTTGATGGTCCTGCAGCATCTTCAGGTATTAGCAATGCCGCAGACCCTTCAATTGTAGAAGACCCTATCCAGCCTGTAACACCTTTTTTTACAGTTGACGGTGCAACATCATTAGCTGTTACAACACATATTGGTGCATCTTGGTACATTTTAAATACACATGAAAATGGTCTTCCAGATACGGATTTACGTGTTCTAGTTCTTCAAGTAACTACAACAGGTGATATTGGTGGTACACTTAACTACCAAATTTTTCCATTGGGTAATGGATCTACCCCAATGCAGATCAGTACAGAATTTGATGGTGTGGGTGAGTTTGGCTCATCTCAAAATGAATATGGATGTGGATGTACTGATGAGACAGCTTGTAATTATGATATAACAGCCATTTATGATGACAGTTTATGTTCATATATTTCTGAAGGCGAATGTGATTGTGATGGAAACGTTCTTGACGCTTTAGGTGAGTGTGGAGGATCTTGTACTGCAGATGATGACAACGATGGTATCTGTGATGATATTGATGATTGTCTAGGTAATAATTATGATGAATGTGGAGTGTGTGATGGTGACAACGAATCTTGTGCTGGTTGTACAATCAATTTCGCATGTAATTTTGATCCAACAATTACGGTAAGTAATAATACCTTATGTGAATACGAATCTTGTGCAGGATGTACAGATGAATACGCTTGTAACTTTGACCCTACTGCTACATTAGATGATGGAACATATTGTTTATTTATCATTAACGGAGAATGTGATTGTGAAGGAACCCTATTAGATGGGTGTGGAGTATGTGGTGGAGATAACTCAACTTGCTTAGACGAGTGCGGGGTTCTATACGGAGATAATTCATCATGTAGTGGATGTACTGATGCTACAGCCTGTAACTTCGACGAGCTTGCAACACTAGACAATGGATCATGTGAATATGAATTAGATGAATGTGGAGTTTGTGGTGGAGTAGGAGCTATCTACGACTGTGGGTGTGCAAATATTCCATATGGAAATTGTGATTGTGATGGGAATGTTCTCGATGAATGTGGAGTTTGTGGGGGTGACGGTATTGCAGATGGTGATTGTGATTGTGACGGAAATCAACTCGATGTACTTGGAATATGTGACGGATCTTGTACGTCAGATATTGATGGTAACGGTGTCTGTGATGACGTTGAAATTATCGGATGTATGGATGCTACGGCATGTAACTATGATGAAACTGTAACTCAAGATGATGGCACATGTGAATATGGAACATGTCCTGGATGTACAGATATAAACGCTTGCAACTATAATCCGGTCGCGACCTTCGATGATGGTTCTTGTGAATATTCTAGCTGTTTTGTCAGTTGCTTAGGAGTCACTGATGCTACTACTCTTATACAAGTAAGAATCACTACCGACAACTTCCCTGAGGAGACTAATTGGTATATTTATACTGCTGATGGAATTTACATTGATGGTCTTGAAACAGATCTAAATCAAGCTTATACTGATTTCACTTGGGATGTTTATCTTGACATGAACGAATGCTATGTTTTTACAATAACGGATTCTTACGGTGACGGATTATTTGCTTCTGATTTCGACGCTAATCTCGCTAACGGTTCATGTTCTGTTGTTTCTTTGGGTACTGTAGAGGATCAAGATTCAGTTATTTTCTCCTATAATGGATCGTATTTCTTCAGTGAAATAAGAATTGATTTTGCAACAACTATGATGGTGCTTCCTGAAGGTTGTATGCATCCTTTAGCATGTAACTATGACCCTAGTGCAATATATGATAATTCATTGTGTGAATACCCTTCTTTCGGTTATGATTGTCTTGGAGAGTGTGTCGTAGATACAGATGGCGATGGGGTTTGTGATGTCAATGAAACTTTCGGCTGCTTAGATACTGATGCCTGTAACTACGATGCTACGGCAACTGATGATGATGGTACTTGTCTAGAGAATGACTGTGCAGGTGTATGTGGAGGCTCTTTATTATTTGACGAATGTGGAGTATGTGGAGGCTCAGAAATTGTTGAAGGAGATTGTGATTGTGAGGGTAACCAACTTGACGCTATAGGCGATTGTGGTGGAGATTGCGGGAATGATTTTAACAGCAATGGTATTTGTGACGAAGATGAAATATTTGGATGTACATACAGTACGGCTTCAAACTATAGTGCTGAGGCCACTATAGATGACGGTAGCTGTGTGGGTGCTTTCAATTCTTGTCCATCGGATTTAAGCGGAAATGGAAATGTTGGTTCTGAGGATTTGCTTATATTCCTTGCAGACTTTGATCTGTCATGTGATGAGATTTCAGGAATTGATGTTCTAGGTTGTACAGATGATACAGCTTGCAACTACGATTCAACGGCGACTGTAGATAATGGTTCTTGTTTAGATAATGATGAGTGCGGCATATGTGGAGGAGATAATACAGAGTGTTTAGGTTGTTCAGACCCAGAAGCATGCAATTATGAATATGCTTGGATGGAGGACACAATCGAGGATGGCTCATGTGAATACCCCGAAGATGGTTATAACTGTTTTGGGGATTGTTTAAATACTCTTGACGACTGCGGCGTTTGTGGAGGAGATAACTCAACTTGCTTAGATGAGTGTGGTGTAGTTAATGGTGACAACTCAACATGTGGTTGTGATGGCGTTCCTAATTATGTGGTTACGCACGAAGGCTACAACTACTCTACCGTTCAAATCGGTGAGCAGTGTTGGTTTTCTGAAAACTGTCGCTACCTCCCTGAAGTTTCTCCTTCAAGTGCTTATTCCTATACAGACGCTTACTACTACGTTTACGGCTATGTAGGCTCTGATGTAACAGCTGCTCAAGCAACTGACAACTATGAGACTTATGGAGTGCTTTATAATTGGCCTGCTGTAATGACAGAAGGTATCTGTCCAAGTGGGTGGCATATTCCTTCAGATGGAGAATTTACTGAGCTCACTGACTTTTTAGGCGGAGAAGGTGTAGCCGGAGGTAAGATGAAAGAAGCTGGTTATGACCATTGGTATTCACCAAATACAGGAGCTACTAATTCAAGTGGTTGGACTGGTTTGCCAGGCGGCTATAGCTCCGAGGGGGGGTTCTACTACGTTGGAGTTAACGGGTACTGGTGGTCTGCTTCAGAGTCCGGTTCCCTCTCGTGGAGGCGTAAACTGAACCTTAACTACGGCAGTGTCTACAGTTACTTCGACAATCGTATCGACGGCTTTTCTGCTCGCTGCCTTCGGGATTAAACTTAAACTATGAGATATTTACTTACTTCTTTGTTATGTGTCTTTACGCTGTCTCTGACAGCTCAAGAGGCGGGGTGTACGGATCCATTGGCTTCAAATTATGATTCAACTGCTACTGTTGATGATGGTTCTTGTATTGTTTGTTATTCATTAGTCTCTGATACTTTTAGCTATACAGGTGGAGTGCAAACATATATTGTTCCAAACGGGGTTGATTCAATAACTGTATATATGTCAGGAGCGCAAGGCGGAGGTGGTCAATATGCATCTGGAGGTCTTGGAGGATCAATTCATGCTGATATATTAGTCTCACAATTAGACACATTGTTTTTATATGTTGGTGAAGAAGGTTCTATTTATTATTCGCCCGCTTCAATTAGTTATAATGGTGGTGGTAGCGGAGGACCAGGTAGTCAAGGCTCTGGAGGTGGTGGAGGAGGGCGTTCTCATATTGGTTTGTCTATGTATTGGAATTTAACAGTTGATAGGTTAATAATCGCTGGTGCTGGTGGAGGGGGGTCAACCCATGCTGGAGGAGCTGGAGGAGGTTTAACTGGAGCCCCTGGTTTTGGTTCATCAGCAGGATCTGGAGGCACTCAAAATTATGGAGGATCTGGAGGTTTTATCAATCAGATGGGTACGAGTGGTGCAGGAAATAATAATTTGGGAGGTTATGGAAACTATGGAGGAGGAGGAGGTTCTGGACATTATGGAGGAGGAGGAGGACTTATGGGAAGCGGTGGTGGGGGTGGAAGCAGCTATGTTGTTGATTCTTTAACATCAAATGTTATACATACTCAAGGAGATAATTCTGGAGATGGTCAAATAATAATATCATATTATCAGAATAATTTTGGATGTACTGATCAAATAGCTTGTAACTATAATGAATTTGCAGACTGTGAGGATGAATCGTGTATCTATCCAGAAAGTTATTTTGATTGTTATGGCTACTGTTTAGAAGATACAGATAGTGATGGGGTATGTGATGAATTAGAAGCATTTGGCTGCACAGACCCTGCTGCTTTTAACTACGAACTAGATGCAACTGAAGATGATGGAAGTTGCTTATATACTGGTTGATTAGATCAAACTGCCTGTAATTACAATACTGAAGCAACAGAAGATGATGGAAAATGTGATTATTCATGCTGTCCAGGACCTGGATGTTGTGATGAAGGAACGTATTGGAATGTAGACACTCAAACATGTCTTTTAGATATAACATTTTGTTCTTGGCAACCTGACAGCAATGCAGATGGAAATATAGGAATAGGAGACCTTTTAGACC
>Ga0114993_10006246_pt1 | contig 11276 bp, 12 predicted proteins | sample ArcticOcean_MG_C_FD_87042 | JGI IMG/M metagenome (GOLD analysis project Ga0114993, IMG submission 87042) | Marine microbial communities from western Arctic Ocean - ArcticOcean_MG_CB2_150 | ecosystem: Environmental > Aquatic > Marine > Oceanic | place: Arctic Ocean: Canada Basin | collected...
CTCTTCTCTCTTAGTATCAATGAGTCGGTCGTGTACCGGTCGTCTTTGACCTGCTTGTGTGAATGAACCTAGACCGAACAGTCGGCCGACTTCCTTTATATTATTATCTTTATTCCACTTCTTCCACGCTGCGATCATACTTGTATCAGATTTGTACGTTGTGTAACTTTTCCCAAGCAGCTTATAGGTCGTCTTTTTGGCCTTTGGCCCATAATATCTACCATTGTGTTTTATGTAGTTATTTTTAGTTGCAATTTTTTCTGCTCCTGAAAATTTGTTGCCGTAGTCGTAGCTATAGGGATTACTCTTGACATTCCTCTCGGAGGGCTTGGCTGCCGTCTCAGTAACAAGTGCAGGATCATAACTCATTGGATTGGACTGGGGCTCATTCGTTGGTGTCGCCGTGAAGGTTCTTCTTGCACTCCACTCACGCCCGAGATGCTTTAGATTCCATGCTAGCCACTGGTTAACGATTTGTGTATTATTAGATTTTGGGCCATACCAAATGTAGTAGACTCTTCCGCCTTTTGCTGCGTTCTTAAAATGATAAAGGAAAAAGTAACCGTCTGCGCGTATCTTTGACGCATTGCTTATTCGACTTATAGAGCTTGTACTAATGCTGGGAATAGTATAGGTATCCCCATAGGGATTATCTTTGGCAGTCTTCTTGGCAGTAGAAGTTGGTGTGACTGGTGGTGGTGCGGGCTTAGAGACACTAAAGCTATGTGTATAGAATTTTTTAAAATGCATTTTATTCCACTGTTCCCAACTATTCTTAGTTTGCTGGTCAGGGGAGGTTGGGCCATACCAAGTGAAAATTTTTCTACCACCGCTTGTTTCTTCGTGTCTATAGAAAAATCCAGCTGTGGCTTTTTTCATGCCGTAGGTAATTTCGTTAGTTCCAGGATTGCCAGATGGGCCGAAGTATCTCTTACCATAGGGATTATCCAATGGATGTACGGGTGCGGCTTTGCCCGTATCGATGGGGCTTTGCGATTGTGTTACTCTGGGTTCTTCAGCTTGTGCCACCGGAGGAGGAACATACTTATTTGCAGGTTTCTTTGCTCTAGGTGTGGGTCTAGGTGCAGGTTTCCAGGAAGTTGTTCCTGTAGTTCTTCGTGCACGCTTATACTGTTCAAGGTTCGCAACCTCACCACGAAGAAACGCTGAGCGGTTTTCCCCTTCTACGTTTGAATAAACCCCAGATCTAACCATTGAAGCTATTTTGTTAATTTCTAACGTAAGTGCTTTTTGGCGACGAGTAACCATTGCTACTTCTTCATTAGTTACAGGTAGTGTGACTGGTTTGAATCCTGAGAACATTACTCCACTCTCCCAATAATTAATCCTAGAAATAGTACACCCAATAAACCTGCACCAACTTTACTTGCAGTCTCACTGGCTGCTCCGATAGAGCCTATCCCATTAACACTTGGGGTAATTACTCTAGTTGCTTTGTCGTATCTTTTCATCATACCCCTACTTACTTGGTGTGCCGGATAAAAAGGGGACGACTTAAACTGTCTTTTCTCACCCTCCCACAGCACCTTTTGCTGCTGGTTTTCCCTTCTTTCAATAGCAAGTGTGGCAGTAATTTTACTGAGACGCATTTGTAAGTTACGCGCTCTCGTTTGCTCACCAAGATATCTAGACTGATAGTCTTCCATTGGCTTACTATACTTAGTAAGAATGTACGGATTGGGTTTTGGCTTGTAAAAGGAGAGCATCGGTTTAGCTATCTTGAAGGGCTTTTCTGCAAAGACCGTTGGTTTAGTATACGCTGTAACCGAAGGCATAGCCCCTGGTTTAAACATCTGTGCTACTTTGGGTGTAGCCATAGCTACTTGGGGTTTTCGCTGGTTTAACGTTCTAACTGAAATTGCCTTGCTTGCGGCTGTCGAAAACTTAGTGGGCATTGCCCTAAGTTTACTAGTAAGCGCCTTGTTAAATTTAAACATTACTTACTCCCCCTTTAACGAGAGAGTAACCAAATTAGTCCGAGTCCCGCGGCAACCATCAAACTTTGTTGAGTTAAAACAAATCCTTCGCTTGTTGTGATTTGATTTTCCATCATGCCCTTAACTGCAGAGTCTGCTGACGCACTTTCACCTTCACCTAGTTGGAGATAGTGGCCGTTTAGATACGCGTCGAGTGCTGGATCTTCTTGATCGGTTGCTCCATAGAATCCATTTACGGGTAAATCGCCCTGTGCCATATCGTCGTTTCCATACCATCCTGTACCAATTCCAAAGAAACCTTCGTATTGTGCCGTTGGTTTGTTACCGCCCCATCCTCGGTGTGAATAACCAAAGTAACCGTTTCTAACAGCCATGGCATTCTCACTCGTTTTAGGTAGTTTTCCTATTCGTCTTTGCATTGCTATATTCATACTTGGCATTTCATTCACCTTATTTGTAGAAGCGGTTAAACAGGTATATCGCTGATACTCCGACGATGGCCCCACTAAAAAGGATGCCCCATGTTTCACCGGTTTTCCAGTTGATATCCCCCATATTGTCATAGGTGGGCTCCTGTAAAATCTGGTAAGCCGCATCCGACTTGGGAATAGCGCCGAGGCTGCTTACCGCAGGATTTCCTAGTTCAGCGAATACTCCCATATTATCACCGCTTGAATAGTCCACTTAACATTCTCGTATAAGGGTGCTCATTGACTACACTGCCGATCTGTCCCAATCCTGAAATCCCTCTAATACTCTTTTTCATAATAGGTGCGCGTAGGGTTTCAGCATTAGCCATAAGTGGATATACTCTAGAAATTGGTACAGACTCACCGAGTTCAAACTGTGGATAAATTAACTCAATAGGAATCCAACTACGACCAAACTCACGACTTGGACCGAATGTCTTTGTTACCAACATTACATGATTAAACACACCGTCATTGTTTGAGTCTACAATTAAAGCGCCGACTGGATAGCCTATTGCACCAAGTAGTGAACCCCCTAGAATAACGAAGTCATCACAGTCGCCAGCGGATTGGCCGCTTTCTACATCTCTAATTAAACGTCGAGCCGTATGAAACCACTCTACACCAAACCCATCTTTTCGGTAAGTCATATGAGTTTGTACCCATTTAGTAATAGCGCGGATCTCTCCTATTTCATCGTGGCCCTTGACTCCAGCGGCAGTTACAATCTCCACCGCTTTCTTTCTAACGAGTTCGTCACGCATCCCATCTTCAATGAGGTCAGTGAGAATACGAACAACGCCTTCAAAGCGCTTCTGGGGTGCGACGCCAGGTTTGAATTTAACTCTTAGGACTCTTCCCTCTTTGGGTTTCATCGGTCGAGCCCAAGTGGAGGATAACTATAACGGTGCTTATTCAGCAATATTGATAACCCCGTGATATTTCGACATATTGGATGAAGCGTAAAATTAAGTTCTCGATCCCCGGAGAGCCTGTGGCTCAGGGGCGACCTAGGTTCTCTACTCACGGCGGTTTTGCTAGAGCATACGACCCTAAGAAGAGTAAAGAGGGTAAGTCGGTAGTGCGACTATGCGCTAGAGATGCAGTTAGAGATGCAGGTTTTGATGAACCGCTAAGCGGCCCATTAGTTATGATGGTTCAATTTGGCATTGCACTTCCAAAGAGTTCCTATAGAAAGCGGGTGCCCGTTGAACGCCATTGGCGAACTAAAAAACCCGACTTGGATAACTTACTCAAACTGATTAAAGATGCGTGTTCGGGTGTTGTTTATATTGATGATAATCAGGTATCGCGGATTGTTGCTGAGAAAATCACTTGCGGCCAGAACGAAGTGCCTTATACAAAAGTCCTATTCAAAGAGTTAGACGACCTAGATGCTCTAGAATGACTAGTTCGTGTTGTCGGCCGGTTTGGTTTATTTTCTAGGTGGCGGTGTAAGGTCTAAACGACTTTTGCGTGGTGGAGGACTCAAAGTTAGACGGGGCTCTATAACAACCGGTTCTTTATACTGCACCAACGGCCCCTCGTCAAAGAATTCCTCCTCTTCTTCGTTTAGACTAAAAGGAAGTTTAGCCGCTGGGATTGTTCTGATGTCTGTGAGTGAGGACTTGGACTTGATGAATCCCATGACTTCTTCTGCTGCATCTAGCAAGCCTTTCCAGTCGATGCCTTTTGCTTGAGCGATGTATTCACTAACGTTCACTTCACGAAGATTATCCAGAACTTCTGTTAAGCCATCTTTGTTTTCTTTTAACTTTTCTACAACTTCGGCAACTGGTTCTAAATCTAATTCATTTAAATTGATACCGACTTTGGTAAAGAGGACTTTTGCTTCGTCTAAGTCGCCAGTGAACGAAGTCACCATGGAATTTGCTTGATCTAATGTATCTTCAAACCGTTCCATCTCACCCATGATAGCATCTAGATGATCTAATGCTTCTTGACTATGTCCATCTAGTCTAATAGTTAGAATAGCTATAATAGAATTAATGGAGCCGTTCATCACCGCCAATGCGATAACAAATGATAACACTAAGTCAAACTGAATAACTTCTATCAATATAAACAATGTAAGTAACGCCGGTAAAGTAAATACCAAAATATACGCCCATGAGGGCATGAACGGTGGGGCCTGCTCTTCTACCAATTCTTTCAATCGCTTACTGGCATCATCATCTAACATCAACTTATTCACATTCCTGGTATCGGTGGTGCACCATCTTGTTGAGCGTTGAGTTGCACTGCCGCTAACAGGTGTCTACAAATCTCTGCGACTTCCGGCTTGAGTAGATACTCTAAATCATATTTGATTGTCCCGGTATTCTTGAATGGTTCAACCAATGCTAGTATCTCTTCATAAGTATTCTCGGCAAAGATTTTGTAGAATTCTGGTTTCTTTCTGAGTTCTCCGACTACGACTCCCATCACCATTCCACTTGGTTCTTCGCCTAGTCCAGTTTTACTTCGTAAGTCTTTTAGGCCCAATCCAATATCTCTCATGTTCAGAATAAGTAATAACTTTTCAGTCATTCGCAATAACTTATATTGGGGGAGGGCTCCAGCCATTTCTGTAATCGTTGTGTCTGCTGCAACCTCAATCTGTCCCTTTAGTGCTGTCAAGGTCGCTGGATCATTTGCAGTCGGGCCAAGCATCTGCATCATTGCTTCAAGTAGTGCTTGTTGGTATTCGCCTGAAGTTGGTTCTCTAGGAATGTCTTGCGCTTGTTGAGTTTGTTGAGGTTGTTGCGCTTGCTCATCAAAGAATACTCCGTCTAATTGCTGTTCAGGGACGGTCTGTGGTTCCACTGCTTGAATTATACCTGGCTGTTGTTGCTCGTAATGAACCTCTTGAGGGAGTTGTGCTTCCGGTTGAGCGTAAGGATTGTAACCTGCTACATTGTAACCTGCGGGTGTACTTTTACTTCCAATTGCTCCACCAATTCCGCCGACTGCGGCCTTGACTGTGTCGCTACCTAGGACATCTTTTACCATGCCTTTCCAATCATCGCTACCGCCGCCGAGCATTTGGTCTACAACTCGCTCTTTCATTATTGATTTCATATCAGAGTCAAAGAAACCATCATCGCCAGACTTCTTTATCATCTCGCGCATGAAGGACATTTGTTGGTTCATGAACTGCTGGTCGCGGGCCATTGCTTCACGGCGCTGGCCTTCTTCTCTACCTTGGTCTAACTTTCTCTGTTCCATTCCTTGCATCATTTGAAACTGTTGTTGTTGCATAGCCATGCGTTGTTGTGAGGTTAAAAAGTTCATCATTGCCCACATACCCATAGAGTCGGAGTCGCCTTTGCCTTGCGGCATAGGCATGAAGTCATTTCCACCGCCACCGCCGCCGAACATATCTCCTTGTTGTTGTTGTTGTTGTTGTTGTTGTTGTTGCTGTGGCTCGTCCTTAATCATATACTGTCCTAAAGTAGATTGGTCCGAGGAGACTGAACCGGCTACTGAGCCCTTTAGGTGATCTTCGGCACTAAATCCTTGTGAGTTTAACCATGCGGCATAATAGCGTTTGATTTCTTTACTTGGAGCTCCTACTCTCTCTGCAATTACTTCAAAGAGTGGATTTGCTGAACCGCCTTCAAATACTGGGGATGCACCATCTTCATACCACTCATTGTTACCAAATACATTTTTCAGTAATTGTTTTCTCTCTTTTGGGCTTAATCCGCGCCATTGAGGGTCGGTTCCGGTATCTTCTTCATCATCATCGTATAGACCATATTCTTCTTCATCCATTTTAATCACTCTCCAATTGGGTTGCCGTCAATATCACAATCCACTTCTTCGCCAGTCTCTAAATCTATGTAATAATACGAACCGTCGTCTGGGTCTTTGAATACGTTCTTTTCACCTGGGGTGGTTGCACCTAGGTTGTCTTGAAATGCTCTTTTGGCTTTTAGTGCGCCTCCAAATAACTTGCCACCCATAATACCACCTAATTCCATCATGCCCTCTTTGATAACATCGTCAGCGCTTTTGATTTTTCTTTCGGGGTCCACCGGTATACCGTATTCGATTAGTGCTGCGATAGAATTAACTAGATTGGTTTTAAGGTCCTGAACTAAATGCGGTGCCAAGTAAGGATTTGCAATAAGTTTGGCATAGAGTTGAACGAACTCGTCGCGATTGACTTTGAGTAAATTGACGAGGTTGGGGTCAATGATTTCTGCTTCGGCATGAGTATACTCATCTTTAGCGAAGAACTCTTTTTCGTCAACTACCTCATCACTCATATGGATTCTCCCCTGTTGCCTTTGGGGACTTACTCGGTGTAGGTTCTTCACTCTCACCTGTTAATCCTAGTTCTTCTTCCAACTCCTCTAAAATATCGCTAAAATCTTCTAACTGGGTTAAAATTACAAACTCTCTAACTTGTTCAATTAGAGTTTTCTCGTTCCACTCAATGATAACAACTCTTTCCCAAGGGTACATTGTGAATTTGGGCTGGGTCAGATCGTTTCCTTCTGGGTCTTTACCGATGGTGTCTGTATAATCTACATACAACCCATAAGTCCCCTTGATAACTTCTACATCTGTGAACTCCTTTGACTGTCCTTCAACATCAACAACAATTACACGGTTCGCCTTGACTTGCATGAACTACGGTTTATTCATCGGGTAGTTAAAGGATACTCCTCAAAATAGTGACTTTTAATAAATTGGTTGTTGCAGACACCCTTATTTCCCCGATGTAAAATTTATTCTAAACATGGGCGGCAAGGGAAGCGGGCGAAAAAGGATTCGATCGGAGCACGACGCACCTAATCCTAAAACAATGCGAGGCGAAATGAAACGAGACCGTATGATTTACGAACTTCTGTTTAGTGGAGAAGATAGTAGAACCATCAAGAACCGCTTTATGGAAGAAGTTAGAGAAGAATCTTCGCAAGGTAACCTACCTCAATACCGTTTAACAGTAGATGATATGGATTGCATTATAGATATTCAGCGTTTATGGGAGTTAGGAACCTTTAGGAACATACCAGACGTTGTTGCTAGAAGGTTGTTTGCACTAAACAACCTCCCAGAATTAATAGACGTTGATTCGCTGGCTGACCCTAATACCAATGTTAGTGGTTGGCATAACCGTGCATTAGTGGCAATGGGCTTAGAAACCCTACGACTTTACTTAATGGGTGTGGATCCCTATATGCGTAGAATCATTAGAAATGTTCTAACAGCTAATGGTAAGAAGTTAAACATGAAGCGTTTGCTTCACGGGGTTAATCATTCTGCAGAAGCGTTAGAAACTGATATAAATTACGAGGACGATGACGACTTCGACTTTAGTTCACTCGACGATTCGAACTTTTGACGGTGTAGTGATTGGTTCCTTGGTGTAACTAAAATCAATTTCGCAAGTGCCACCGGCACATGCGACCTCTCCGTTTAGGTCGGTGTTGTCTTCTGCTTCGGTCACCAAATCTAAATTGATACCTGTTAGATTCTTTAGGAGTGCTTCGTATGTTTCTTTAGAGCAGTCCTCAAATGGTAGTTGTTTATGGGTGTGGTCGTTTTCACTAAAGGGGAATACAGATAGGCCGTTGTATGAACCACGGTTTTCCCACATCCACTCCCCGACATCTACCCACTCATTCTCCTTTATAGAAATTGTAGCCGAGACGTTGTGACTGTTTTGACCTTCACGATGCCCTGCTTTGACCCACTCTTTACTGATGAGTTCAATACGCTTGAGTAGTTGTAGTGGGCTTTCGGTTCGATATATAGCATCATCTGGCGCCTTTTGAGGAGCCGAAATAACTGCCTGGTCCTTCGGGTTAAAGTAATCATCCTCCACCATGTCTGGGTGGTTCTTTGCTAGGTAAGTGTAAATAGATTCGTTTTTACCTACGCGGATTCTGCGTATGTAATAGGGAGCGTGCCAAGCATGAATGCCACTACTAGTCCCCAATGTGAGAGAGGTTGTTCCTGCTGGCTTAACACAAGTAGTGCGTGCTGCTGGATTTATTTTGATCATCGCAGCCACTCGACGGTTTTCTCTCTTAACGATAAGGCTGGCTTCACCCATGTCAAATCCAAGGACGACACCGGAAGCGATGCCAGTCATACTAACTCCGATTAACGCTTCTTTCTCGGTAGTGTGACGCCAGTCATCTCTTAGATAGTGGAAGTCAGTATAACCCGCTTGTAGTGTTGCAATGAAACTAGCCACCTTACAGCGACCAAAGTAATCCTCTTGACTTTCAAGGTTAGAAGCATTAACTTCAACTAAGTTACAGAACTGATTAGGTCGTAACGCAATCTCACAACATGGGTTAGTTCCCCAATCCTTATCGTTTGTGAAGTAAAACCCTGGCTCCCCACTACCACTTAACCTAACTCTATTCCATAGATTGTCATAGAACTCTTTATCTATTCTATGTCTTAGTAATACTACTGAATTATTTGCTCTCCCTCTTTGTGGATTTAACTCATACCATGCGCCTGTTTTACAGGATAGCATTTCATCATCATCTGCAGAGAATAAACTAATCATAGCGGCTCTACGGATGCCTCCTGCTAATACTGCATCAGCAACGTGGCACATTAAATCATGCGCTTCTATCGGTTGGAGTTTATCACCCGTCTCTTTATTTGCAAGTATGCCTTCAATTTTGACTAGACACTCCTTGAGTGGTTGGGGGCCTGGTGCTTTGCCTCCGCTTGTTTTGAGAATGGCTCCTTTGCTTCTAATGGCAGAGAAATCAAAACGAATTGTTGGCCCGCCATTGAAGTAATTCTTAACTATAACCTTAACCGCATCCGCCCATCCCTCGATCGAATCGCCGATAAGGTATCGCTTAGACTTGTTAGGGTTAGGTTTTCTAATCTCTGGAAGTTTACCAATATGGTGTTGTTGTACGGAATAACCTACACCCGTTCCACCTAATAGGAGAAACATAGATTCGTGAAAGGCAGCTAAATCATCTATAGGCATATACGCACAGTTATAGATTCTATTAGGTGAGATTTCTACAGGCTTCCCTGCGAACTGCATTGAGCGCATAGAAGGTAAAACTTTCTTATCGTATACATGTTTATATGCACTTTCAATCTCATCGCTTAGTTCTGGATAGCGCTTTAGATGCATCTCCTTGTTACGGTCTACTAACTCTGTCCAATTCTCTCTACGATTTAGTTTTGGTAGGTATCTGGCATACTTCATGTGAACAGTAATATCGCTCAAGATTTGTGTTGAAAGTTCCATTTTATATCCCCTTGCACCGCAATCCACGGCGGGTAATTTGGGGGAACTAGATTCAGCACTTAAAGACCACTAGAGAAAAGGGTGATTTTGTCTAGTGAGATTAGGAAGTGACCTGGACTTCGGTCATTTGAAGCTCTTGGTCGCCATCCCCTGTAATCGAGTTTTGATTGAGTTTGAAATAATTATCCATGAAGTCAAGTGCCTTTGTTTTAGTAGTAAATGAAGCCACCACTCCTAAGTCATCTAACTTGACTGTTGGTGAACCTACCCGCTTAACTTTTCTCTTAACATCTTCCTCCTCTGATGCTTCTTTAGAAACTCCGGTCATGATGAGATCCTCAACCTTTGGGTCTTCATTTTCCTTGACTACATCGTATGTAGTTTTACGACCTAACATTGCACAGTCTGTCTTTGAACACCATACTGCTCTCTTGTTTGGATTGTGTACTACCCAAATTGAGGGCATTGAGAGTTCAATGCCTTTCCCCTCAATAGCAGTCATTACAGCCGCTAGTTTGGCTTTTAGTGCGGCAATTTCCGCACTAGTGTCACTCATCCTAATTGCCTCTTAGCATTGTGTCTCTTGCTGTGCGGGGTAGCATGATTTCTACGCCTTCTAACGGTGGTCTTTTTACGAACGCTCTTCTGGTGATGTAACCTTTGGCTATGGCGTTGAGGGTATCTTCAGTTACTACCGTTTCATATGAAACGTACTTGGCACCCTGCCAAGTAGCATTCCACCAGCCGCGAGTGCAAGCAAATGCGACACGCTTTGATTCGTTAGCCAATACACATGCTTGGGTCGGCCCTGTCCACAGTTTCCAACCGTCTGTTTGAGTGCAAGTATAATTTGTAGGTGCAGTTAGTATAGCTAACTCATTGATTCTAGCCTTTATTTCATCGAGCTTTTCCTCGGGCATTGACTTACCAAATCTAGTGACTCTATTAGTAAGTGACTGAAATTCACGAATTAAATCTCCTTCCTCAGGTACCTGAGGTGCTTCTCTAATTGCTACAACTGCTGCTTCCATCTTATTCGCCTTTTCTTCTGCAACTTCTTCTGTAACCGACTTCACATCAGGTAATTTATACTGGCCGATTTTATAATCAGTCCAGTGTTGACTTAATTTATTCACAGAAACGCCTTTGTGAAGCGCTCTGAACTCATTCCATGTTACCTTCTTCTGGGAGGGCATGAGGTGTGGGTGTTTCTTTACTAACTTTAAGGTTGCTAATGAATTCCTTCAATTCCTTTAGTGCTTTTCTAGTGGCATTTCTAGGTGCTTTAGACAATCGAATAGCGTCTGCCTGGGTTAGTTTTTTGACCCCATATTTATCACACATGAGTTTCAACCACGCAACAATAACTGCATAAGGGTCCGTCACACTTGTCAAAGGTGAACTAGATTCGTACTCTTCTAGGGCACTCATAACTAAGGACTCTGGCATCCCTAATAATTTACCTACTCTCATAAAGGTCATTTCTATCTTGGCATCTTTATGTGGTGATAGTAATGTGTTTATGATTTTATAGAGAGATAGAGTCCTATTAGCATTAATCTTGTGTTTAACCAATGTCGGGGCACTTGGCGGTATGGC
>Ga0114993_10006250_pt1 | contig 11273 bp, 8 predicted proteins | sample ArcticOcean_MG_C_FD_87042 | JGI IMG/M metagenome (GOLD analysis project Ga0114993, IMG submission 87042) | Marine microbial communities from western Arctic Ocean - ArcticOcean_MG_CB2_150 | ecosystem: Environmental > Aquatic > Marine > Oceanic | place: Arctic Ocean: Canada Basin | collected...
CAGCCTTGGGCTGGGGGACCAGTCCCTTGGCTTGGTGCTTGGCGGCAAAGTGCGCATCGATTGGATTCGCGCCGCCAGGGGCCAATCCCTTGGGCCGTTCAATGCGTTGGAATGCCCAGTGAGATTTGGGATCGGCTTCTGGTTTCTCAGCAGTTGGGCCCGGCGCACCACGCGCGATCCACTTCTTGATGGCCGCAATTTCGTGTGCATGAAGAGGCTCGCCTTCCGGCGGCATGCGCTCGTCGAGATCCGTGGAGGTAATGCGTGCGAGCAGTTCACCCTCTTTGCCAAGGATATCCTGGGCACGCATCGCCGCGACGGTATCGAGGCGCAGCTCGCCCTTTTGTTTCAAAGCCCCGTGGCAGGCGAAACATCGCTCCTTGAGGACCGGCTTGATGTCCGTCAGATAGTCGACGCCCGATTCACCCTGTGCCCGAGCCGTCTGTGCTGCAAACGCGCCGGAAAGAACTACGAGCACAAGGCTGCGGCGCAGCAGTTTCTGTAGAAGGGGCATTACTGATCCCGGAACCGACATCACGTCAAACCGCTGGTTGGTTTTGTACCGCTCAATCATTTCAAGGCCCTTCCCTGAATGCCTTCAATCTGGCTCAGAATCGGATGATTGTCGAGGATGTGATGCGACAACGCTTTCTTCGCCGCAGCCCAGTTTTTCTTCAGCAAGGCGGTCAGGATCTCGTAATGCTGGCGCATCGTCTCAACCGCAACCTCGCGATCATGATCTTCCCACTCGAACAACAATCGAAAGTAGCGCCCCTGGCGGGAAAAGAAGTCGGTGATGTATATGTTGCCGGCAGCGCAGATCAGGTATTCGTGCAGAGACTCATCCACACTCAGTGAACTGCCCGCTGATGCCGGGGGCACGTTTAAGTCGAGCATGCGTTGTAATTCGCCGGCGTCAAGTTTCGGCCGAGCCAGCTCCAGTGCTTTCAGTTCCAGCACCTCACGCACTTCGATGAATGCCCGCAGGTCGTCCTGCCGAAACGGACGCAACCGCCAACCGCGTCGTGGGATGTGATCGAGCACGCCTTCGCCGGCCAGTCGATGCAGGATGTTACGGATTGCGGACCGGCTGATGTCGTACTTCTCGGCGGTCACTTCCTCACGTAGATAGATCGGTTCGCCACTCAGACTGAGCCGCACCAGATCGCTGGCGATTATTTCATACGGATCACGTGGCGGCTCGGGCAGCTTCGGTTCACACTGCGTCCGCCTTCCGTTGCGGCGCGGAGCAGTCGCGCTTAGGCGATGATTGGGGCCTTTCTTCAGCAACCCTTCGTCGATCAACTCAGCCACCGCGGTCCGCACGGGCGTGAAGCTGACGTTGTAGTGCCCGGCCAGTGAGTCAAGTGTCAGTTGAACCGGCAGCTCCCGCCCTGACTTCAGTTGCGCGGCAAGGTCATCTTTGATGTAGGTTGCGATGGACATGCCAGCAATGTACTTGCCTTCGGTGACAACGTCAAGTATGTTGGTGACAAAGTCAAATATCTAGGTAACGCAGGTGGCTCGCCTTTCTTACGTCAGGTCTCCGGCCTTTCGCTCGGCCAATGTAATACGGCTGAAGCTGGTAGAAACAAGATGAAAATCACTTCCATTGAAACGCTCGTGTGCCACGCCCGCATGCGCAACTGGGTATTTGTCAAAGTGGTCACCGACCAACCGGGGCTGTACGGCTGGGGTGAGGCGACGCTGGAATGGCACACTCGCGGCGTAGTAGGCGCGATCGAAGACCTGGCACCTCTACTGATTGGCGAGGATCCAACCTGCGTCGAACATCTTTGGCAGATGATGTGGCGGCAGCATTTCTGGCATGGCAGCGGAGTCGTTCGATCAACGGCCATTGCCGGGATTGATCTCGCATTGTGGGATATTGTCGGCAAAGTGCATGGCGTTGCTTGTCACAAACTCTGGGGTGGCCCCGTTCGAGATTCCATCCGGCTCTATTGTCACCTTGGCGGCGGAAACCTGGAAAGCTTTTACGAGACGCCGGCTGATAACGCGAAACAGTTCGCCGAACTGGCCCGGCAAGTCGTGGCGGAGGGCTTTACGGCGTTCAAGTCCATGGCCGTTCCACCCACGATGCCCATCGAAGGCCTCAAGCCAATCAAAGCCGCCGATGCTTGTGTTGCTGCGATGCGTGAAGCAGTGGGCGACGAGATCGACATCATGGTCGACTGTCATGCCCGGCCGTCGCCTGCGATGGGAATGCAATTCGCGAAAGCACTCGAACCGTACGGATTATATTTTTTTGAAGAGCCCTGTTGGCCAGAGAGCATCGAGGGGCTCGCTGCGATTAACGCGGCAGTGACCACGCCGATCGCCACGGGTGAGCGTCTCACGCACCTTGCGTCTTTTCGCGATTTATTCGCGGTGCGGGGTTGCGAAATTTGCCAACTCGACCTGACGCACTGCGGCGGATTCACCGAGGCCCGGCGGATCGCGGCCCTGGCCGATGCGCATCGAATCGCGCTCGCCCCCCACAATCCACAGGGACCGGTCAGCACGGCGGCCTCACTAGAATTTGGGTTCTCGCAGCCGAGCTACATCATCTGCGAGTCGGTGCATAAGGACGTTCCCTGGCGCAACGATGTGGTCGAGGAGGGTTTCACGATCGACGAATCAACCCGCACCGTAACGCCTAGCACGAAGCCTGGCCTGGGCATTTCCATCAATGAAGAAGAGATCCGAAAACACCCGTTCCAACAGGAGATCCCACAGCGGGTGTTTTACAGCGACGGCGCCGTGGGAGATTGGTAAGTGATGCATTCGACCAACCCACTAGAATTCCGCCACGCCTCGTTCCACGGCCAGATCGGCATCGCCCGAGTCGAGATCACTCCGCCGGTCGGAATCTACGCCCGCAACTGGGGCGCTGCGAAGCACGATGTGGCCGATTCGATCCACCGACCCTTGACGCTTACCGCTCTGACACTGGGGCAATTGACGGGCCAGCGGCCGCTGGTTTTCGTGGAGGCCGATCTTGGTTGGTGGAAGGCACTCGAAACGTTTCGCAAGTTCCGTGCCCGCTTGCTCGACGAACTTTCACTGGAAAGATCGAACTTGATCTTCGCCCTCAGTCACACGCATTCCGGCCCGCCGTTGATGGAGAAAGACGCTTCCCTGCCCGGCAACGACCTGCTTCAGTCATGGAGGGAGAGCCTCTTTGAATCGACGGTTCACGCGATTGGCGAATCGCAGAGTACGCAGTTTGAGGCGACGCTCGATTGGCACGCGGGACGATGCGGCTTGGCTACACTCCGCGATTTTCCCGATCCAGACACTGAGAAGCAGCGAATCATCTGCGGTTACTGCCCGGAGGGCGAGCCCGACGATACGTTACTGGTTGGCCGGATTACGGATTCGACCGGTGAGAATCGCGCCACACTGGTCAACTACGCCTGCCACCCGACGACGCTGGCCTGGGACAACACCGCGATCTCTCCGGACTACGTCGGAGCCATGCGTGAAACTATCGAGCAAGCCACCGGTGCACCTGCGCTGTTCCTCCTCGGCGCCTGCGGCGATCTGGCGCCACGTTATCAATACGTGGCCGACCCGGAAATCGCGGACCGCCACGGACGACAACTTGGCTTCGCTGCTTTGGCCACATTGCACGGCATGGAACCATCTGGGACACGACTTGCGTTCGCCGGGACCGTCGAATCCGGTGCGCCGCTCGCCGTCTGGAAACACGAACCGTGCGAGTCATCACAAGAACTGTACGCGAGTCAAACCACGGTCGAATTGCCCTTGAAAAACTGGCCCTCCGCCGAGGAGTTGGAACAACAGCGTCTTGCATGCACCGACCGTGCCCAGCAGGAGCGTCTCCGCCGCAAGCGTGATATTCGTCGTGGTCTTGGCGACGGTTCGAGTTACCGATTGCCCATCCACGCCTGGCGCATTGGCGATTTGGTACTCGTCGGCTGCTGCTGCGAACCGTACTCCATCCTTCAGCGGGAACTGCGCCGCCGGTTTGCGGACCGCACGATCGTGTGTATGAACCTGATCAACGGCTCGATCGGTTACCTGCCACCAGCAAACCTCTATGACACGGAAGTTTATCCTGTCTGGCAAACGCCGTTTGATCGCGGAAGCCTGGAAGCGACGATCGAAACCATGACCCGAGTGATCCACGATGTCCTCGCCAAATAATAAACCACTCCATGGTGTGCTCCCCGTTCTCCACACGCCCTTCACCCAGGATGGCGCGATTGACAGCGTGTCGCTTCAACGTGAGATCGACTGGGCGCTAGAGACCGGCGCCCAGGGCGTGGTCGTTGCGATGGTCAGCGAGATCCTGCGGCTCGGCCATCATAGAAGGAAGGAGCTTGCCACACAGGTTTGCCGGGCCGTCGGGGGACGCGGATTTTCGGTCATCAGCGTCGGAGCGGAAAGCACGGCGGAGGCCTTGGATTTTGCTCAACACGCTGAGAATCTTGGAGCCAGCGCCGTCATGGCCATTCCGCCTATCGCCACACCGCTCCATAGCGCGGCCGCGAAGGAATACTTCGCGACGATCGCCAGAAGCGTCGCCATTCCACTCGTGGTTCAAGACGCCTCGAGCTACGTGGGCGCGGCCATCGATTCGCAAGTCTATCTGGAGTTGCTGGAGGAATTCGGCGCAGATCGGATCTTCTTCAAACCCGAAGCCAGCCCGCTGGGCCCGAACCTTTCGCGACTCCGTGACGCCACCGATGGAAAGGCTCGAATCTTTGAAGGCTCCGGTGGGATCAATCTCGTCGATTGCTACCGCCGTGGTATTGCCGGGACCATGCCGGGTACGGATCTGCTCGATGGAATCGTGGCTCTGTGGAAGGCGCTCGAAGAGGGCGACGAGGAGCGGACGTACCAGTTGTCGCTCCCCATCAGCGCCATCGTGGCCCTACAAATCCAGGGCGGCCTCGACGGATTTCTCGCGATCGAGAAATATCTGCTCAAAAAACGTGGCATTTTCCCCAACACCATTCAGTTACAGCCGGTCGGCTGGGAACTCGATCCCGAAACGCGCGGGGAAGTCGACCGACTCTTTGCCAGGCTCCAGGCAATTCTCTGAATGATCAGCCCTCCCACGACCATTCGCTACCGCACACTCACTTGGCTCACTCTGGCCGCAGCTCTGGCTTATCTTTGCCGAAACGCGGTCGGCGTGGCGGAGAGCACCATTCGCGAAGATCTGGGCCTGACTCTGGAAGAGTCCGGCTGGTTCATGGGGGCAATTTTCTGGACTTACGCCATATTCCAAGTTCCCAGTGGATTTTTTTCAGAGCGTTACGGAACGCGAATCGCGTTGACGGTATTTGCCGTCGCATGGTCCGTCGCCACGTTAGGAATCGGAGTTTCGCCAGGATTCCGGTTTCTCATCATGGCCCAACTGATGATGGGCGTTGCTCAGGCGGGGATTTTCCCCGCGTCGTGCAACACCATCGGCCACTGGATGCCGCTGACGCAACGTTCTTTTGCGTGCGGAATTCTCGCGGCGGGAATGCAGGTGGGCGCGATCGCGGCCAGTGGTTACACCGGCGGATTGATTAAACTCGTGGGCTGGCGGTGGGTATTTATCGTCTACGCCCTGCCAGGAGTTCTGTGGGCGGCGTGGTTCTACCTTCGGTTTCGGGACCGGCCCGAGCAGGCGACCGAACTAGACTCCGACGAACTCGCGTTGATTCGCGCTGGCCGTGAGGTGGACGAAGCGAATCACGAAACCGAAGCCGACGAACCGACCCCCTGGCTCACCATCGTGTGCAGCCCGGTCATCTGGTTGCTTTGCGGTCAGCAAATCTGCCGAGCGGCCGGGTACATGTTTTTGGTCAGTTGGTTTCCAACCTTTCTTCAGGAAACGCATGGAGTTTCGGTCGCAGAATCTGGTTACATGCAAGGCTTGGTTCTTGCCGGGACGCTCATGGGCAGCATTTTCGGCGGGATGCTGACAGACTGGATATGGCGGCGCACGGGAAATCTTCGCCTCAGCCGTAGCGGAGTCGGCGCGACGTTTCTCGGGGTCTGTGCGCTCCTGTTTCTGGGAGCCTGGTTGGTCCAGAGCGCTGTTCTGGTCGTGGCGTTGCTGGCATTAGGCTCGCTGTTCGCAGCGCTTGCGGGGCCGTGTGCCTTTGCCGCCATCATCGATATCAGTGGCTCCCGTGTGCCACAGATCTTTGGCCTGATGAACATGTGCGGCAACTTTGCGGCGTTCGCTTGTCCGATCCTCGTCGCGAAGTTTTTTAAATGGACGGACAACTGGAACCTCGTTCTGCTCCTCTTCGCCGGTGTCTATATCGTGGGCGCGATATGCTGGGTGTTTGTGAATCCACAGCGACACGCTTCTGTTGATTGATCACAGACCGATTTTATCACCGCGGGTGTTCTGGTCGTGATTGCCGGACGATGGAAGAACTCATCGCCCTCCGACGAACGTTTGGCTACTCTTTCCCGCCTCGCGGTCAATCCGTTCTCGGTATCTCGTTGACCGTGTAGTAGGCTCGTTTATGCAGTAGCTGTTGGTGATCCTTGGACCTGATTTTCGTGAGGTCAAAGTCATGAATGTGACTCTCTTGAATCTTGCTCAGATAGATCCGGACCGCAAGCCCGTCCGCGGAAACCACGGCCCTGATGACCTTGGCGGTCGTCTGGTCGACCTCGGGGCTACCGTAGAAACTGGCGTAAATGTGCGTGTACGTTTTGATATTGTAGGTCTCCACTCGGGCCGCCACGGCCGCGTCGACCGGCTTGGTGAATCGGAGCAGGAAACCGTCCTTGCGGATCTTCACTTCTTGAATTTCAAAGGGAACTAGACCAGTCCAATCAAGGCGATCAAGCGCAAACGGTTTCTCGCCGCGGACCGGCCATTGTGCGTTGGTGGTAAATCCTCCGGCAATCAACTGACCTTGAGGCGAGAACTCGACGTTCATGATTCCTGTCGAAAGCCCTTCGCGAAACGGATAGCAGGCACCTTGCCAGACGCCGTTAATTTGCTCGGTGGTCGCACGCATGATAATGCTCAACGTATAGTCACCGACAAAGATCTGATTCTCGAACGGACCGAACTTTCCCTTGGTCTGATTGACCTTAAAGCCCGAGATCGATCTTCCCATTTTAATGTAGGGAAAGATCACGGCCGGGGGTACCAATTCCTTGACTCGTCGTTTTTCGACCTGGATTCGCGAATTAGAATTTGGCACAATGCTTGGTGCTTTCAATCCCTTGGCAAACCGGTACCAGTTGTAACTGGCGGGGTGGCCCAAGAATCCGCCGGGCTTGAGATGTTTTAGCGAGCAAGCGCCATTCCACGGCCCTTGGCTTTCGACGCAAAACATCACGCCCTGGGCGTTCGGCCCTACTCCTCCGGGGCTTCTAAGGCCGCTGCAAACGGGAATCGTTTTTCCCTCGGGCGTGATCTTCAGACACCATCCCCGAAACAATTGGCGGGAGTGATAGGAGCCGGTCAATCCTAGAGCGACCCAGATGTTACCCTGGGGGTCGTGCTTCGAGCCAAAGGCGAATTCATGGCCCTCCTCATAGCCCCAATTATTGCTGAGAGCCTCGAAGCGATCAGCCCGACCGTCGCCGTCGGTATCGGACAGCCGCGTGATCTCGCCGAACTGCGTGATGTAGATATCACCGTCCTTGTGGGCCACGCCAAAGATTTCGTCTTGCCCACTGGCAAAAAGGTGGTACTTGGGTGCGGGAATTTTGTCGAACGCGCCCTCGATGAAATAAACGTCCCCTTTGCGTGTTCCCGCCACGAGGCGGCCATCGGGAAGAACGTCGAAACTTCCCACCTTCAGCGGCACGGCCTTGGGAATAGGGATGCTGACCAGTTTGTAGTACTTCGACTCCTCCTTCGCCGTGCCCCACATGGCACCGAGATCTTTGGCCAACGCAGAGGACGATGCCTGAGAAAACACCAACAGGTAGAGAACTAGGGAGAGTGTAATTCGCATTTTCGCAACCTCGTTACCACGTGTAGTTCAGGGTTAGGACTGATTTTCCTTGCGGAAGCGTGCAGGGAATGAGCAACTCGGTCGGTTCGCCTTTGCGAACGACAGCATGACCAGCGCCGTCATACGTTATGGAGAGCCGATCTACAACGAACGACGTCGCTGACTTTTTCGTAATCTTGCTACCCGAAGCCGCCCGAAAGAAGAACTTCTTCTGGGCCCGAGGTGACTCGAAAGTCAGCGTACGTCGGAAATAGGCGATGGATTCTTTGTCCAGCCGGTCCTCGAAAAAATCTTCGACCTTGATATCTCCATAACGATACATAAACGTTGGTCGACGTTTCTTGTCCAGGTAGTAACCTCGAAACTGGTAGCCGTGGTCCTGTGGAAAGAGATAGTCCGTCTTCCGCTTGTACGGCCAGTTGTCCTCGATCGATTTGAGGCGATGAAACGGTATGCCTTGGGGAAACGGAATTCGATCGCGTCCACGGGCGGAGAAACTGCCGTGATTGACCGTGGCAAAGTCGCCCTTCCACAACAAACGCAGATTCATCTCTTGCGTGTCAAACGCCAGACTGATTCGCTCGGGATAGCCAACGGCCATACCTCGATAGCCAGCGTTTCCACGGCCCCGACAGATAACCGCCTCATCGGCGACTCTAAGCTCGGAGGACTTTCGCGAGAGTCCCTTCGGGTTCTTGGCTCGCCTGCCGTCTTCGAGATAGACCCAGAGCGATTCGATTTGCTTCTTGGCATCTCCACCGAGGATATCCTTCTTGAAAACATGACCCTCGGGCCAAGCGCTAGGCATAATGATGTTAGGGCGAAACCGCGCCGGATTGAGCATAAACAGATAGAACCAGTCCTTCTTGAGTCGCTCCGTGGTGTGAATCATCTCCATCGCCCCAGGGCCTGCCGCCTTCTGACCTTTGAAGTCGTGGCACGCAATGCAACTAAACCCGGTGGTTCCTATCAACTCGTGTCCGGCACGTTTGTACGGACCAGGATCCTTAATCTTCTCGAAGGTGATTTGCTCGATGGCGTCAACTTTTCCGAAGAGATCAACAAGATGTCCGACGTTTTGCTCGCCGAACTGCGGCATCGTAGTGGCCATGTACGACCGCTGCCGTTTGCCTCGTAGCATCACCTCGGCAATCCACTGCTTCTTGAGTTTGGCGCCCACGAGCGTCAAAGGCGGAGGGATTCGGCCTTGATTGCCAAGCTCTTTCTTCGTTCCGGTGAAAAGGTGGTTCCGCTCGGGCATCACGCCGCCTAGCCCAGTTCTCTCATGACACGCGATGCAGTTGAACGTGACGAGCGACTTGTTAATCTCGGCCCGAGGGGCAAGCTTGGTCGCTTCGACATCAGGCAAGGCCGCTCGGACGAGTGCTTTTTGCGAAGCGGTCCAAGCAAAACGTGGCCGGTTTCCCTTTGCATCACTCAAGCAACCTTTGGAGACGTCCAATGTTCCCAGCGAAGTGTATTTGCCGGCCGTCAATTTGACGTCGCTTTTGACATCATCGTGGCATTTCACACAGCCATGCGCTACAAATGCCTGCTCTCCCTGTTTCACGAGCGCCGCATCGAGGCGATAGGGGGCGTAAGGCTTGATCGGGGTCTGGGAGATCGACAATCGTGACGTTGCGATCGCATGCCGATGAAGACGCGGGCCCATCATCTCGAACGAGAGTTTGGGTTTTTTTCCCGTATGAATGTAGGCGAGCTTCAGATGGTTCCAACCCGCACGGAGTTTGGATTTGGCTACGATTTTCTTCACCCCGCGGCGGGCACTCGGCTTCAGGTTGGCAACCTCTGCACCGTTGATCATTAATTGCCCGCCGTTCATTTCGAGAAAGAACGTGTATTGCCCCACGACGTCCATTCGCAGAAAGCCCTCGTAAATGATCGCCGAATTCCTCGGAAAGCCTCCGAGGGCCAGCAAGTTGAAATTGTTGACGTGACCCGCTCTGAACTTGTCTACGTTCACGTCGATGCCCTCCCACACGCGACCGCGAAGTATCGTGTAATTCAAACGGCCCGGCACCTTCGTGTCGCGAAGCAGATAATGGGCAATCCGTTGCGCATCGCGCCGAGGTAACCGCATGTCAGGCATGCGTCCCGAGGGCCGGACTCGGTGGGGCGCCGCGAGAAACTCAGTGAGGCTGCTCACGCTATATTTTTTATCGAGTGCACCAAGCGGAACCGAGGTGCTCTTGAGTTGTTCTTCGCCCTTCGCATTTCGAGGCGAATGACAGGCCGCGCAGCCGACGGAGTGAAAAAGCGCTTGCCCCTGTTCCACGGCGACGGTATCGATCGCTTCGAGCTTGAAATCGGCTGACTTACTCAGCGAGAGCAAGAAATGAACGATCGACTTGGCCACCTGCCGCCTATTATCGGGATTCAAATGCGAAAGGGTGTCGGGCATCGTCGTGCCCGGCTTTGTCGCGTGAGGCGTCTCGATAAAACGCTCCAAGTAATAGGGATTCGCGCGCCTGCCGATGGTTGACAGCCGGGGCGCCTTCTTCGAGGTGCCAGCCAAGAACGATTTCGTGGTGTGACAGGCCACGCAATTTAGCTCTTCTATTAACACAAGTCCTCTCAGTTCTTTGTCGAGACGACTTGTTACAAGACCAGGAACGATGACCCCGTCGTTTGACGGGTCCGCCCGACTGCAATGTGGCAACGCCGCCACGAAGAGCGCAGCGGTTATAAAGGCCTTTCTCGCTAACCCGACACACCGCATACGTTGTCCGATCCTCAGGGGGATGAAAGATGAAAGATGCTCGGGCCGAGATCGCCGCTGGGAACTGGCGCGATATCGACAAGTCGAATCCAAGCAAATAGCCATTTTACCACACATTCAGCGTTTGGCGAATTAACCCCAAAGGTCATAATACTCAACCGACGACAAACCCCTTTGCTCAATAGAGATTTAGATCAAATCACCCGTCGCAGGGCGTTAATTCGCCGGATTGGAGATTAGTGATGAAGCGATTTCGATTCCGCGGGGCGCTGGTCCTTGGCATGATGTTGGGCGTGCAAATGGTCGCGTGTACGGGAGCTTTGGCGATACCACTGGGTGAGTGGGCGGGACGTGTCAAGGGGTCAAATCGCCATTTTTTGAATTGTTAAGGTGGGCTGTTGTCAAGTGTCTTGATTTTCTTGCGGAAAAAAGTGTAATGTTTTTCTTCTCGTTTTTTGGAGGGGCGTAAACCGTTGTGGTTATAGGATTTACAGAGCGAATCCTTGCTTCGGTTTCAAGGTCCGACCTTCGCACCGAAGTCTCCAGTGAATTGAGCCGTTATTTCAAACCAGCGCCTA
>Ga0114993_10006251_pt1 | contig 11272 bp, 9 predicted proteins | sample ArcticOcean_MG_C_FD_87042 | JGI IMG/M metagenome (GOLD analysis project Ga0114993, IMG submission 87042) | Marine microbial communities from western Arctic Ocean - ArcticOcean_MG_CB2_150 | ecosystem: Environmental > Aquatic > Marine > Oceanic | place: Arctic Ocean: Canada Basin | collected...
AGCACGCATCGGGCTTTTGAGGTCTTTTCCCCCGGCGGCAAAGAGGCACGTCACGAGTTGTCCATCCGTGCTGAGCCTGGCCCGGGTGCAGTCACCGCAGAACGGCTCTGAGACCGAAGAAATAATCCCGATCTCACCTGATCCGTCGTCGTAGGTCCAACGAGTCGCAACCTCGCCCGGGTAGCCTGGGGCTGCTCGCGTGATCGGGAACTCGGCATTAATAGCGCTGGCGATTTCGCCCGCCGTTACGACCGACTCGGCGTCCCACGAGTTGACGGTTCCGACGTCCATGAACTCGATGAACCTGACGATGTGTCCGGTCCCTTTGAAATGACGAGCTAGATCGACAATCGTGTGATCGTTGACGCCCTTCTGTACCACGGCATTGATCTTGATCGGGTCAAGTCCAACAGCTTCAGCGGCGGCGATACCCGCAAGAACGCGTTCGGTACCGAAGTCCCGGCCGTTCATCGTCTTGTAAACCTCTTCGACCGTGCTATCGAAGCTCACGGTGACCCTGGATAGGCCCGCGTTCTTAAGTGCCTGCGCCTGATCCCCAAGGAGATATCCATTTGTTGTGAGAGCGATATCTTCGATACCGTCCAGCGCAACAAGGTTCTCTATTAGTCCCGGGAGATCGGCCCTCAGCAAGGGTTCGCCGCCGGTCAGCCGAAGTTTGCGGACGCCCAACCTGGTGAACAGGCCGGCGAGCCGGACGATCTCTTCAAACGTCAGGATCTCGGGTTTTGGCAGGAACTCGTAGCGCTCGCCGTAAACCTCGGAGGGCATGCAGTAGGGGCAGCGGAAATTGCACCTGTCGGTGACCGAAATCCGAAGATCGCGCAGATGACGGCCAAAGACATCCGTCGGGCCGTCTGGTCTATCGAGAGTCATGGGTTCCAATTGTACGACGGGTGGTCGAGATTCCGGGCGAAACGGCCAGCGGCGGCGCCAATTACCGGTCGCGCCGCCTGATAGATGTGTATTTCAAGCGATGGTCTGAAGGTACTCCGCCGCTTTGCCTGCCGCTATCCCGCGATGGCTGATCGCATCTTTCTCCTGCGCCGATAGCTCCCCCATCGTTTTGCGTTCAGCCGCCAACCAGAAGATGGGATCGTATCCAAAACCGCCATCGCCAATCGGTCCGTGGGCAATCGCGCCTTCGCAAGAGCCCTCAAACAACTGCGGTCTGTTCTCGGTATCGGAACCGACGATAGCGATCACGGCACGGTAACGCGCCTGACGTTTCCAGCCCAGAACGTCCACCATTTGTGCCAAAAGATGATCCCTTCCTTCCTCATCGGTCTGGCCGGGCCGGAAGTAGCGAGCGGAATAAACGCCTGGTGCGCCGTCCAGAGCGTCTACCTCGATTCCTGAATCGTCAGCCAGCGTCAACTCTCCAGACGCTGCCTGGTACTGCTGGGCCTTAAGGGTGGCATTTTCAGCGAACGTATCCCCGGTCTCTTCGACCTCGATATCGACACCGACATCATCGAGCGACATGACACGAAACGGGAGATCTTGCAGTAATTGCTGGAACTCACGCGCCTTGCCGGGGTTCCGGGTAGCTATGACGAGTACGGGTAGATCGCTTGTTGGCATTGAATGAACTCGGCCTCTGGATAGTTACTTGCGGACGGATTTCTGTGTGGCCGGGCCACCGTCATCGATTTTATTACCGTCACTCGCTGTAATTTTTGTGCTTGGTGAGCTTGTTATCTGTTGCAGGGCCATATGGCACCTGCTATCCTTTCGCCGATTGTTCAAAAAAGCACGAACGGCAATCCACTAGCTGCTGAGCCTTCCTGTCCGGTTCCGTTCAATGCTCCGATGAAGGACCCATATCTCCGCAATGAACTTGCGTCGTCTGCTGCGCCCGTTGCGCTCCCGGTTTCTATTTCTGATCCCAATTGTGCCGGCCCTTCTGGTCGCGTGCAATAAAGAGGACGCCCAGTCCACTTTCGGTACCAGTGGTCCGATTGCAGACACTCAGGCGAGCCTCTTCATATTCATCTTCTGGATCGCTGTAGTGGTCTTCTTCCTTGTAGAAGGCGCGTTGATCTACTCGATAGTGAAGTTCCGGCGCAGGGGAGATTCTGATGATTCTCTGCCGGCACAGGTACACGGCAATAACAAGCTTGAGATCATCTGGACCATCATCCCGGTGTTCATCCTAATTGCCGTCGCCATCCCGACAATTAAGGTGATCTACGATCAAGATGGGCCCCCATCTGATCAGGGTCCGGTTCTCGAAATAAACGTTCGTGCTCACCAGTGGTGGTGGGAAATTGATTACCCGGGTGAAGACGTAGTCACATCGAACGAGATTCACATCCCGGTCGGGCAGTGGGTTAACTTCACAATGTACTCAGATGACGTGATTCACAGTTTCTGGGTGCCCAAACTTGCCGGTAAATTGGACATCATCCCCGGAGATGTACGACAACTGGCGATGAAGGCTGATGAAGCCGGCTTCTTCTTTGGCCAATGCGCAGAGTTCTGCGGCGAGGCACACGCGAAGATGCGCTTCCGGGTAAAAGCGGAAGCGCCTGAAGAATTCCAGGCCTGGCTAGACTCCATGCGCAGGTCGCCGGTTGAGCTCGTCAGTGAAGATGCAATCGCCGGTCAAACACTATTTGCGGCAAACTGCAGCAGTTGTCATGCCACAAACACATGGCAGGCTCCAGCTGCACGAAATGAACGCACCAGGCTCGCGGGTCTACGCACGGCATTCATCGGTAACATCGAGGATTCGGCCGTCATTCCTGCCCCGAACCTGACGCATTTCGGCACCCGTGAAACTCTTGGCGCTGGACTGATAGATCTGAACTCAGAGAATCTCATCAAGTGGATCGCCGACCCTGACGATGTCAAGGAAGGTAACCGCATGAAGGATCTCGCTGCTCCTTACCGAAACAACTCGCTATCTACGGAAGACGTTCGTCAACTGTCGGCATATCTACTTGAATTGAAGCCGGTCGCCGCTGGTACTATCGTGGAGTCTGTCAATTTGGGAGGCACTGCTGAGGAACGCGGAGAAGCGGTATTCACCGGTACCAGTGGATGTTCCGGTTGTCACTCGACGGGATCAGAGACCCTTGTAGGTCCTGGACTTGCCGACCTTTCTTCACGAAGTAGTGATGCAGAAATACACGAATCAATCACTGACCCCGGCGCAGTAGTCGCGGAAGGTTTTCCAGACTCTGTGATGCCACAGATATTTGGTTCCACGCTTTCCAGCGATGAACTCAACGACCTTATCGCTTACATGAAGTCACTCTAGGAAATTGGTGGTGCGGCAGGCGCACGATGACTTGCTCACGCAAGGTCGCCCGAGCCCCATACACCGGAGGCCATAGTTGACCACGATCGCCTTTCCAACGTTGATCAGTCGCCCGACCAGCTACACAGGTTTGTGGAGCTGGATCGGCACGGTTGACCACAAACGAATCGGCACGCTGTACGGCGTGACGGCGTTTCTGTACTTCCTGATCGGTGGTATCGAAGCTCTCATTATTCGGGGTCAGTTACGTACCGCCGAAAATGATCTGGTCTCGCCCGAGGTCTTCAACCAGCTCTTCACGATGCACGGCACGACCATGGTGTTCATGGTCGTGATGCCGATGTCGGCAGCCTTCTTCAACTGGATGATCCCGTTGATGATCGGCGCACGTGACGTGGCGTTCCCCCGGCTAAACGCTTTCAGCTACTGGGCATTTCTCTTCGGGTCGATCTTCCTGAACTTGAGCTTTGTCTTTGGTGGTGCACCGGACGCCGGTTGGTTTGGCTATGCGAACCTCACCGGAAACACCTACAGCCCCGGCGATGGTGTGACGTTCTGGGCCCTTGGCCTCACCATCCTTGGTGTCGCCTCTCTAGCAGCTTCCTTCAACTTCGTCGTCACAATCCTGAACATGCGGGCGCCCGGTATGGGCCTGATGAAGATGCCCGTGTTTATCTGGATGGCACTTGTGACCAGCGTCTTGATGGCGCTTGCGATGCCGGTCATCGCGGTCGCCCTGATTCAACTCGCTATGGACAGGGTCCTGGACACGAACTTCTTCAATCCGGTGGCCGGTGGTGACCCGGTCCTGTGGCAGCACCTGTTCTGGCTCTTCGGTCATCCCGAGGTGTACATCCTGATCCTGCCTGCGATGGGAATTGTCTCCGAGACATTACCCGTCTTCTCCAAAAAGCCGTTATTCGGGTATCCGGCAATTGTGTTGGCGGGCGCGGTAATCGGGTTCATGGGCTGGTTCGTATGGAGCCACCACATGTTCACGGTGGGTCTAGGCCCGGCCGCGAACTCAGCGTTCACGATCTCTACGATGCTGATAGCGGTGCCTACCGGGGTAAAAATATTTAACTGGATGGGCACGATCTGGGGCGGCAAGCTCCACCTGAACACGTCGATGCTGTTTTCGATCGGTTTCATCGCCATGTTCATCATCGGCGGGCTGAGTGGTGTAACGCACGCGTCACCGCCTACAGACGCGCAGCAGCAAGACACCTACTACATCGTCGCCCACTTCCATTACGTCCTGTTCGGCGGCTCTATCCTTGGCCTGTTCGCCGGTGGCTACTACTGGTGGCCGAAGATGACCGGCAAACGACTCGGCGAGACGTTCGGCAAATGGCATTTCTGGACCATGCTTATCGGGTTCAACCTGACGTTTGGACCGATGCACTGGCTCGGACTGAACGGCATGCCCCGACGAATCTCCACCTACGCCGAAGGCATGGGTTGGGAGACGAGTAACGCGATTGCAACTGTCGGTGCGATGCTCATCGCCGTCAGCGTGTTGGTGTTCATCATCAACGTCATAAGGACGATCTCCAGCAAACAGGAAGCCGAAGACGACCCCTGGGACGGACGAACACTTGAGTGGTCCATTCCGTCCCCTCCGCCGGCTTACAACTTCGCCCGCATTCCGCAGGTGAAATCGCTAGACGACTACTGGTACACCAAGCACCCGGAACTTCTCCACGACGAGCGCGGAGAACAGGCTGAATCCGTTGCGCCGGTCGAGGAAGACACGCACGGTGGTGGAAGCATCCACCTGCCGAGCATGTCCTACTACCCATTTGTAGTGGCGATCGGAATGTCCATCGGGGTCATTGGGTTCATGGATGGGCAGGTTGACATTCCCAGCACAGAACTCCAGTTCCCGTGGCTAAGCGCTGTGGGTATCGTGATCGGTATGTGGGGCTTACTGGGGTGGATCTTCGAGCCGGTTACGGAAGAAGGCGGACACTAGCAGTCCGCCCATAGAGCCGTACACCATTAAACGCACAAGGGATTAAGGGAAGCGAAATTGGCGCAAGCCGCCTTAGAACAAGAGCAGCACGGTCACGTCGCTGACACGAATACCGGCATAAGCAACCGTAAGTTGCTCATGTGGGTGTTCCTGGCATCTGACTGCCTGTTCTTTGGATCATTCATCGCCACTTACCTGGTTTACAGGAATGAGAGCATCGTCGGGCCTTTCCCGAACGAGATTCTGGACATCCCCCTGACCTCGGTCAGTACGTTCGTCTTGCTGATGAGCAGTCTGGCGATGGTGCTTGCCCTTCACTACGCACAAAAGAGTCAGCTGGGCCTGACCCGGTTTTGGATTCTTGCAGTAGTCGTACTCGGTTCAGTCTTCTTGGGCTTTCAGGTGTACGAGTTCAAGACCTTCGTCAACGAAGGCCTGACGATCCGATCCAACCTGTTTGGCACTACGTTCTTCGTCCTCACGGGCTTCCACGGCCTGCACGTTCTCATGGGTGTCCTGTGGCTCCTTGGCATGGCTTTCGCCCATTTCAAGGGAGCATTGACAAGCCGTTCGGTCGAAGACCTTGAGATGGCCGGACTTTACTGGCACTTTGTCGACATTGTTTGGATCATCATCTTCACGGTCATTTACCTGATCGGTTTCAGCGACGGTGAAGGTATCGAGACTATCGAACACGCCGCTTCGATCATCGGGGGTTAGCGGACACAGTTATGGCAAACCCGATCTCAAGAGCATGGCGCAAGCTGTTTTACCAGGACAGCGGCAGTTACTTCCTTCTGCCAAAAGTGGATGCGGCGTACCCGGATCCGCCTAATGAGGGACCATTCGGAGAAGCCGGTCCGCCAGTCTGGCACTGGATAGATCGCTTTACATACGGCGGCAAGGTCGCTACACCGTTCTTCTACACCATCATTGGTGTGTGGTTGGCGTTGCTGACGCTCGTCGAGGTGTATTTCTTCACGATAGATGACTTCTTCGGAAGCTTCTTCGTGACGATCATGCTGCTCCTCGCGCTTCTCAAGTTCGTCATTGTGGTCGCGTTCTTCATGCACCTGAGGTTTGATAAAAACATCTTGACTCTGGTGTTTACGGCCGGATTCTTAATCGCCATATTTGTGTTTGTGATCATGCTCAGCGTGCAGGGCCAGTTCGCCCCTTCCCCGCAGATCGCTCCGTAATCCCTGAATCGGCCAGGTAATCAGGCAATAACCCGCACGGACAAACAGGACTACGATTGATCGGTTGATCAGATCGCTCGTCCTGATCTCCAAGTGAACGTCGGCCCCGAAACTCAGGAACGTTTTGTCCGTGCCCCTACTCCACATCAACTCCGAAAGCCGTGAGCCGCTCAACTCGTTTGCCGCGTTCTGGGGCGAGTGGGTGTTGGTATCACCCGTCACCGTTGTTCTTGCGTTCGGACTCGGCGCCTACCTGTTCGGGCTTTACAGGCTGAACTCACGTGCCGGCGATTCCGATTCCGCCCCTATCTCAGGCTGGCGGATCACGATGACTTTGCTGGGGTTCGCCGCCCTGACCTTTTCGCTTGTCGGCCCCCCGGACGCTCTTGCGGAAGACATGTTCTTCCTCCATATGATGCAGCACCTGTTGCTGACCCTCGTCGCCGCCCCTCTGTTGCTGGCTGCGAGCCCCGTAGCGGCTTACTTGTGGTCGCTTCCGGCTGGAGTTCGCCATGCCGTCGCCGGGTCCGTGTCACGGCGTGGCAAGACCAGCTGGCTCATGCGGAAGCTGACGTTTCCCAAAGTAGCGATCATCGTGTACATCCTGACGATGTACATCTGGCATCTGCCCAGCATGTATGAGGCGGCGATACACAACGAGCCGTTACATTATTTTGAGCACCTGATGTTTTTGACGGTCGGTGTGATGTTCTGGTGGCCTGTAGTCGGTCCAGCGCCTCTGCGGTCACCGCTGTCTTACCCACAACGACTGCTTTACCTGATGCTGGCGTTCACGCCGAGCGCCGCCCTTGGCGCGTTGCTCACGCTCGTCGGCACCGTTGCGTATTCACACTACGAGACCACTCCGATGCACTGGGGCCTGGAAGCACAGGAGGACCAGAACATCGGCGGGCTGATCATGTGGGTGCCTGGCGGCTTCATCCTCCTGGGCGCGGCGACGATACTGTTTTTTAAGTGGTACGAATCCGAATCCAAGAAATCACGCTACAAGCCCAAGGTCCGAGCCGAGCCTTAACCGTTATGGTTTCCGCTGGCAAGCAATAAACGGAGGTCTGGTAAACTCAGACTTCCGTCCACACTGCGCCGTGTACATCTCCCATATTGAGATCGCGGTCTCTTTTCTGATCCGAAAGGCCGACGCATGGCGAAATCACGCGATAAAAACAAAAAAGAAAGCAAGAAGAAGAAGGCCGGAGGTCGCAAGCAATCTGTGACCTTGAGCTCTGCTCCCGTGCCGCCGCCCGAGCCCGCACGCGTCGAACGACGCAGGCGGCCTGTTGAAGACGACGAGTAAGAACTACTTCGTATTGCCCTAGCCCGGCAAAACGTTCAGCGCGAACTATGACGGATCCGAATACCGGCCCGATGTTTTCGGCGCGCGTTTCGGGATCCGTCCAGGGCGTTGCCTTCCGCGCCTGGGTCCGCAGCGCGGCAACGCGACTTGGATTAAACGGCCACTTGCGAAATCTGGCCAAAGGATCGGTTGAAGTGGTCGCAATCGGCCAACAGGTCGCGCTCGATGAGCTACTGAGTTTGCTCAAGAGCGGACCGCCGGGGGTGACGGTCCAGTCTGTAACCGTCGACAGGTCAGACGCCGAAATTACGCGTACGTCTGACCCTCAGGGATTCCGTATTCGGTTTTAGAGCGCTTGGCCCTTATTTCTTAATGGGAATCGGGCCGATGCTGTACGCGTTTTCGCTCTCGACCAGCTTGATGAGCAGCTCGTCCGACAGGTCCTTCATGTAAAGGACGCTGGACCATGCCGTTCCCAGCCCGTCCCGGATTTCTTCAGCGATCATCGGCTTGTTGCCGTTGGCGAGCAGAAGGCGGAACACGGCCTCGGTCAGCGGGGTTCCGGGAAGAACGTAGTCGGGCTTTGCCGAGCAGCACGAGGCGATCTCCTTCATGTGCTCTTTGGCGTCGCCTATAACGACTTCCATCTCATCGAGAACCTGCTGGCACTGCCAGCATCGTCGGTTTCGCACGGTGAACGCGAACGACTTCCCGGACGCATCAAACGCCTTCACGTTGATGGCGTAACGGTGGATTACTGCCTCGGCAGTCTGTTCATCGTTCATTGTGGTGCTCCGGGTAATTTGTGATTGATGTTCGGTTTGCGGCCGCCGTTGATCGTTGCAACTCACGGCCAAACATGAAATATCAGGTGTTCAGGCTAGAACACGTCTTCCGGCCAGTCCAGCATTTGGACGGTGGCCGTTTCGCCTGCTTCGAGTCGTGACCGGTCATCCGGGCATATGGCGAGGCCGTTTGCACGTGCCATCGAGGTCAGAACTCCGGAGCTCTGATTTCCGGTCAACCGTGCTCGGTACTCGCCGTTCTCACCGTACACAACAACACGTGCGTACACCCGGCGTCCATCGTAGTTGTTTACGGGATCGTCGAGAATTGCCTGTACGGTCGGCCGCGGCGTCAGTTCTTTGCCCATCATTTTTCGTATCGCAGGGCGTGCAAACTGCTCAAAGGCAACAAGGGCACTTACCGGGTTACCCGGCAGCCCCAGGTGCGGCACGCGGTGGCCGTCTGGCGCGTCCAGTGCGCCGAAGGCAAGCGGCTTGGCCGGACGCATGCGTACTGACCACAGCGCTATCTCTCCACGCTTTGCGAGCACGTCCTTGATGAAGTCATAGTCACCCTTGGACACGCCGGCGGTCGTGATGACCATATCGGCATCCAACGCCTTCGCCAGCGCCTCTTCCACAGAGGCCTCCGTGTCACGAGCCACGCCTATCACGAGCGGCACGCCGCCAAAGGCGCTGACCGATGCGGCCACTGAGTAGTTGTTTGAGTTGTAGATCTTGCCGGGCTGGTGCGCCTCCCCCGGCTCAAGGAGCTCATCCCCCGTGGCCAGCACAGCGACGATAGGACGACGGATGACGGGAACGGTCTCCATGCCGAGAGACGCCGCTACGCCGAGCTCTGAGGCACGTAGGACGGTGCCCGCCTCGAGAACGACAGTCCCCTTCTGGACGTCTTCGCCGGCAGGCCGGATGTTCTCGCCCGTCTCCGCTGCAAGTCGAACGCCGACCGCTTCCATCGAGCCGCCGGAGTCACGACGTTCGACTTCGTCGGTGTCTTCAAATGCGACCACCGCATCCGCTCCATCTGGAACGGGAGCGCCGGTCATGATTCGTAACGCCGTCCCGGGTTCGACGGTCTGTTCGGAAACGGTCCCGGCGGGGATGTGGCCAATCACGCGCAGTTCCACCCCTGAGTCTTCACCGGCCTGAGATACGTCTGCCGCTCGAAGGGCGTATCCGTCCATCGCAGAGTTATCGAGCGGGGGGATGTTGATCGGCGCTATCAGGGGTTCCGCGAGCACCTGTCCGAGGGCGTCCAACAATGGAACGTCCACAGCGGGGAGCGGTGCGAAGAAGGTCAGAATTCGCTCAAGCGCCTCTTCAACGTCAAGCATCTCGGCATCGTAGTGGTGGCGGTGAGGTCGGTCGTGAACGTGCTCTTTATGCATGAGGATTACAGCTTATCTGAGTTCGGCTGGATCGGCCTATCGTGCCCTTAGCTCGGCGCCGAAGTTGTGTTCAAGGGCACGGAGTATCGAGTTCTCTGCTTTGATGAGCTCGTCCGCCGTAAGGGTGCGGTCTTGAGCCTGATATACCACCCGAACGGCGAGGGATTTCTTCCCGGATGGGATGGCGTCTCCGTGGTACACGTCAAATACCGTGGCGCTGACGACGAGCCGGTTGCGTTCCGCGAGCGCCAGCACATCCGCCGCCGGGACGTTATCGTCGATCACCAGCGCCAGGTCTCTGGACGAATCCGGGAATCGGCCAAACGGCACGTAGTCCTGATGGCCAAGTGATTGCAGTTCCGGAAGTTTAGCGATGGCCTCGACATCCAGTTCAAACATCGCCACCGGGGCGGTATCGATATCGAACGCCGAAAGAACGTCCGAAGCAACTTCCCCAAGGACACCTATCACGGCGCGGCCGGCCGACGGGATCACTATCTGGGCGCAACGCCCGGGTTCAAAGGTGGTCTCTTCCACGGGCACGAAGCTGGCGGAGACGGCGAACTCGGCAAGAAGTGACTCCACAATCCCCTTGGCGTCATAGAAATCAGAAGATTCCGGCTCTCCGGACATCCACTCAAGGTCGAACCGGGGACCCACCACCACTCCGACGAATTTTTCGGGCTCGTTTGGGAGGCCGACGCCCTCACCACGGTCAAGATAGACCCGCCCGGACTCGAACATCCGAAGCGGTCCGTGCCAGATACGGGCATTGCGAGAGAGCACGGTCAGGATGCTGTGCCGAAGTGTTGTGCGTAGCGTTGCATGCTCGGCCGAAAGCGGGTTCTTCACCTGCAACGGCTGCAACCCGTGCTGGGGTGGACGGACACGTGCCTCGGCCTCCGGCGTGGTGAGCGAGTAGGAGATCGTTTCCTGCATACCGAAGCCGGAAAGTATGTCCTTGATCGCTTCCCGCAAAACACGATCCGGGTTCGGCTCCCAAACGGGGACGCTCCCGGTAATCCCGGTGGTCGGGATCATCTCGTACCCGATTACCCGGGCAAGTTCTTCGATCAAATCTTCCGGAATAGCGATGTCCGGGCGCCAGTACGGCGGGGTGACGGAGTAAGCGCCGTTGTTAGAAACAACCTCCATACCGAGCCGCTCGAAGGTAGAAATAATGACCTCCGACTCGTAGCTGACCCCGAGCAGGCGCTCGATCGCGTTGGCCGGCAGTTCGACCACCTGAACTGCGCCAGCTTTTTCGGGCCACTCATCGATCATCCCGGACGCTACGGTCCCGCCC
>Ga0114993_10006253_pt1 | contig 11271 bp, 10 predicted proteins | sample ArcticOcean_MG_C_FD_87042 | JGI IMG/M metagenome (GOLD analysis project Ga0114993, IMG submission 87042) | Marine microbial communities from western Arctic Ocean - ArcticOcean_MG_CB2_150 | ecosystem: Environmental > Aquatic > Marine > Oceanic | place: Arctic Ocean: Canada Basin | collected...
AGCCGTACCGCTCCACGGGCGATACAAATAACCATCCTCGAACCAGACCCCAGACCAACACCAACACCAACGCCAACGCCAACGCCAACGCCAACGCCAACGCCAACGTCGAGTATACGTTCGAACAGTAAGACATTCACAAGATAATTCGATACCCAACCCCTCGCACTGTGCCGAGTAGCACTGGCTCGGAGGGGTCTTTTTCGATCTTCAGCCGCAGCCACCTGACATGGACATCCACGGTACGCGTATCGCCGGAGTACTCGAATCCCCAGACATCCTGTAGCAGTTGGTCACGTGTATAAACTCGACCGGGATTGGCCGCAAGGTGCGCAAGCAGGTCGAACTCCCGTGGTCGCAGGTCCAACTCTTTTCCGTCCAGAGTTACGCCACGTGACCCCTTGTCGATCACGAGGTCGCCCAGATCGATTACCTGGTCTGGGGTCGATTGTGACACTGACTTGAGCATGTCCATTCGCCGGATCTGTGCTCCCACCCGCGCGAGAAGCTCGAGCATGCTGAACGGCTTGGTTACGTAGTCATCTGCGCCCGATTCGAGTCCACCGACCCGGTCGATCTCAGCGTCTCGGGCAGTCAGCATTATGATCGGAGTAATAGACCCGTCGCGGCGTAGCGCTTTGCACACATCAATACCACTCAGGCTCGGGATCATCAGGTCGAGCACCAAAACGTCGGGACTCTCCTCGCGAGCGATCATGAGGCCATCTCCACCATCGTCAGCAGCCAAGACATCGTAACCTTCTGCAACGAGATTGTAGCGGAGCGCTTCTCTCAACGTCCGATCGTCCTCAACTACGAGGATTTTGTGTTTGCGATCGGTCGGTGAGGTAGCAGGCAAGCGAGTCGTCTCCGGATTCGTTCGCTTTCAACATGGCTGGAAAAAGCTAACTACGAATGGACACGAGTATACGTTCCCATCAAACAGGTACGACTCAGCTGCAAAGATCAGGAAGCCACAGAATCAGGCTGCGACTGAATCTTCGATCTCGACACTGGCGAACTCGCGGGGCAGGCGCAGCGTGATAGTGGAACCCTCGTCGATCTCGCTGTGGGCGGTAATCTCACCGCTGTGGTACTCGACGATCATTCGGCAGAAGTAGAGACCAATACCGGTTCCCGACTGCGTCCGTATGCCTTCGTTGTCGGCTCGGAAAAACGCTCCGCACACATGAGCTAGGTCGTCCTGCGAGATCCCGATGCCCTGATTCTCGATCCTGATAACAACTTCGTCCTCGTTCTCCAACTCGACAACTGCTTTGATTTCGGTGTTTTCACTGGAGTATTTCGAGGCATTGGTAATCAGGTTCGAAACCACCTGCGACATTCGGATTTGATCGGCGAACATCTCGATTGAATCGTCCGGAACATCGACAACCATATTTTGATTTTTCTCGGACAGGATCGGCATGAACGACTCTGAAAGTTCGGTTACGAGTTCGCCGATATCGAATCGGGGTGGTTCGAGCTCAAATTTGCTCTGTTCGATGTGAGTCGCATCGAGGAGGTCGTCAATTAGCACGGCGAGTCGTCGACCGCTGCGCTGGATTATTCCGAGTTGTCGTTCCTGCTTGGCGACCAGGTTCCCCTGCTTATTTCGCTTCAGTACATCGGCGAACGCCAGGATGCTCGTCAGCGGAGTTCGCAGTTCATGAGAAACCGTAGTTAGGAATTCGGATTTCGCGTGCGTCACACGCTGTAGCTCACGGCTTTCGACTTCGGCACGTTCCCGCTCAAGACGTGTCTCAGCGAGTTCCATTGACCGAGCGTGCATTTCTGAAGTAGCGATCGCACCGGCGATGCTGGATGCAACTGTGTTCAGGAGTGAAAGATGGTGTCGTGTGTAACGCGCTCTCGGTCCACCGACGACGGTCAGGGTTCCGACTGGTGCGCCACCGACTTTCATTTCGGACTGCAATATACGTTGGTTAGGTGATTCGCTGATAACTGGAGTCACACCGTAAGACCAACTGTCTTCAGTGTTGTCATTGACTCCAGTTGCCAGCGAGATTGATACACCGTGGGCTGGAACAATTTTCCAGAGGTCATGCGCGAAATCGGGCATAGAACTCTGTATGTCCAGCGATGAACTAATCGTTTTGGCGAGAGCGGAAATCGTCTCGCGTTCGATTAGTTCTCGACGCAGTCGCTTATGCAAACGAAGGTTCGCGAACGAACCGGCAACTGCGTTGGCCAGCATCTCTGCCGTGTGGACGTCAGAAGCGTTGTAGCTGTTTGGCAAACGAGATGCCACCATCAGCACGCCAATCACAGTCGTATCAGCGATGATCGGGGCACTGATCATCGAGCGCAGTCCTGCTCTATACATCCACCAGGCTGGAGACTGGCCACCGTGGGCGGCCTTGCTCAACCTCGCACATTGCTGCCAACTTGGTCGCAAAAACCTCGGGCTGGGGCACAGCGTCGATGCTCATGGACCATGATTCGGAAATTCCGCTAATCCTTGTTCCGCAATGGATCAAGTTTTCAACGGTCCACTCAGAATGATCAACGTGAGCGAGGCTGAAGTAGTCGAAATCGACTAATCTAGCCAGGTGCTTCGCAAACCTATCTTCGTGATTTGGTGACTCGAAGTTGTCTCCGAGAATATGTCCTGATTCCAGTAAAAGTTCAGCCTGTACGTTTCGACGGGTGGTAAGACCAACCAACTTTGAAAGCCAGTTTTGCAACTTGCGCAACTGGCCAGGTTGGTCTGACCGAGGGGTGTATGTCGAATCGACTAATGCCATCGGGTGGGCTATGACCGTACTCGTACTGAGAAAAGACCAGTGCCGTTACACCGGTATAAGTCCAGTATTTAGCCCAACAACCCGTTGCGCCTATAGCCAGTTGGTTTCACCGGGATCACATAAAGGATCGCTACAGGTAAAACTACTGGCTCATCGGGTCACGCGTGAGCCCACAGGCTCATTGCGGATTCCACATACGTGGCTGCACACACGCGGGAACAAGACCAGTTACACAGAAGCTGTTTGACCTGATTTTGCAGAACGATATGCAGCGTCGATCAGTTCAACAGCGCGCATGCCAGCCCAGCCCGGTGCCCAGTTGATTGCACTCTTACCGCTTACGATGTCGGCAAAGTTAGCCGTGGGACCACCGCCAAAATACTCTCCCGCATCGGGTTTGAGGTCCATGTTGAAATTATTACCGTCGTGGCGGAGCACCTCGAGCCTTGCCCGTTCACAGTCGAGGGTCATGACCCCTTCGGAACCAAATACTCGCACGTCCAGCTGGAACATTTGGTTGTCTGGTAGCGCACCGGCTCCACTGAATGAGCCTATCGCACCACCCTCGAACCTAACGGAGAACGAATCGTACAGTTCGACCCTGCTTGTGGGAGCCGATGTGAGCGCTGAAACAGTCTCAGCCTTCAGTCCGGTCAACCAGAATGTCAGCCCGGCAGAGTGAGACATTTGGGCCAATGCGTAACCACCACCGGCAATCACGGGGTCGGCCCATGTTTCAGGCGCAGGGGTAAACATGTTGTCGCCCGCACCGCCGCCTGTAGAGAGAAACTGCTTACCCTCAAGCAACGCACGAACGGGTGATGCCATGTGGCACATCACGAACTCGATTTCGCCAACTGCGCCCTCGTCCATACGCTTTTTCGCTTCCTGGACGAACTTGCCGTAGTGCCACCCGTAAGGAACCATCAGCTCGACGCCCTGTCGTTCCGCCTCTTCGACCAGTTCTCTGGCTTCAGCTGCCCTGGTTGTTAGAGGTTTTTCGCACAACACGTGCAAACCACGCTTCAGTGCAGCGAGGGCGTGCTCGTAGTGAAGCGTGTGCGGGGACGCGACAACAACACCCTTGAGACCCGGTGTATCGAGAAGTTCCTTATAGTCTTCAGTCGCTGAAGTGAATCCGAACTTGTCTTTGATCTGCTGCAACTCGTCGGCACCCAGCCTGCAGACGCTCGCAAGCTCGATATCGTCCCGCTCGACCAGCACCGGGAGGTGATTCGATGTTGCCCACCAACCTGCCCCGATCAGCCCGATTTTCGATTTCGACGATTCGGTCATTCTGTTAACTCTTGTTCTCGCTAGTGCCTTCGTCTGATAAGCCCAGCATGTCTATCACATCGCCAATCGCTGAATCTGCTACCTGCTTCTTCGAACCCTTGCCCCTCTGGGATTTCGACTTGCGTTTCTTCTTAACTTTCGGTCGAGCAGCCTCGATACGGCGTGCCTGACAAGTAGTGCAGGTGCAAGTCTTTGGGTGCTTGCTATCCGTGCGGTGGTGGCGTTCTTTCATGGTTCGAGATTCTATTCGAAAGTTGAAGCCCACGAGCGGACGATGCCGTCGATGTGTCATGGCTAACGACGACTTCGAGCGCACACCAGTAGACTCTTCGCATGATTATTCACCTGGTGCGCCACGGTCAGCCTCTGGTGGGGAGCGACGGACTTTACCTCCCCAACGCTGGTCTTACAGAGTTAGGTCGCCTGCAGGCCGCACAGGTGGCAAAACACGTTGTTTCACTGAATCCTGAAGCAGCGTTTACAAGCAATGTGCCCAGGGCGATCGAAACAGCAAGCCACTTTTCCGCCCACACGAATCTACCGGCAAGTCAAATTCCCGATCTTGGGGAGCTCGAAACCGGAAACATATGGGATGCCCCGGATTCGATAAAGCGAAGAATAGCGAGCGGTGACTACCACGTCGATTTCAAGGCTCTGGGTGGCGAAACCCTCGGTGAATTCAACGACCGAGTAAAACGCGGCTTTGCTGAGCTACTGGCTGCGAGCTCATCACTTCGGCTTACCCAGATCGTTGCGTTTCTGCACGAAGGCGTGATCGGGACGATCATCGATCACATGGAAGGCCGACATTCCTTCGATTCGAAGCGGCGAGAGATGATGCCATACGGCTCGCTAATCACGGTGAACACCGATAAATCAGCGCCTCACTTCCCCGGACAGTGGGACACGGATCACCTCGAATAAGCCAGATGCTACCGGAGGCTACGAAGATTAATGGAACGCAGAATGATGCCCACCAGCGTCGCGTTCGATCATCTGGTTTACATCTTCAACAGTCATAGGGTTTGTAGGCCAATCATCTGGAGCGACGTGCGACAGTCGTAGCAGTATTCGTGCCAGCTGTCCCGCGTATTCCTTCAACTCACGCACGTTGAGCTTGTTGGCAGCATCACCAATCTCGTGATGGAAATTAGCATCCTCGTGGCGCCCGAAAAATCGCCAGCGCCACGTGATAGACGCATCGATCGCCTCTTCCACAAACGGGAAGTGATCAGAATGGGCGTCCATGTGATCGAGCACGTGACACTTCAGGCCGTCGTTCATGGTGTCGAGTTGTGCTTGCATGAACTTCCTGAGATGCGGGAACGTGAGAACAATTCCCTTCATGTGGCCGGTCGACAGCTCATCGAGGTTGATGTTGAGTAGCGGATTCGCTTCTCGGGTCGGTGAATTCGGAGAATGGTGGCGCGCCACATAGGCCCTGGCGCCCTGCAGGTGCTGCTCTTCTCCGCTCCACGTGGCAAATCGAATCGACATCCCCGGCTTGATCCCGAGCTCGCTACCCAGCGCTGCCATTACGCGCGCTGTTTCCATCACACCAATCGTTCCCGATGTGTTGTCGTTACCGCCCGGTGTGCCGAGCACGGTGTCGTGGTGCCCGGCGAGTATCAGGTGGCGTTCGGGATGAGTTGTGCCCTTGATCTCGGAAACAGTGTTGTACGCCTCGGAGTCGAAATATTTTGCATCTACGGACACGTGTACTGATGGTGACTTAGACGCGACCCGACGTAGGTACGCGCCATCCTCTGAACTCGTTTTTACGACTGCCAGAGCATCTTTCTGTGGCGATACGTTCAACCACTCATCGGTACTGGAGTACTCGATACGACCACCGGTTTTCGGCTCGATTCCAATAATGCAGGCAGCCCCCGCTTTGGCAAGCCGCGCGATCCTCGCAGTAAACGGTTCGGGGGAGGTGAACGGCTCGGGTGATATCGAGGCAAGTACGATCGAGCCTTTTACGCGATCGCCAAGTGCATCGACCTCGTGGGGAGAGGCGTGACCTGCGTCCACAAGCGGCGTAGTAATATCGATCGGCTTGCATCGTATAAACGGAAGCGAGGCGATCACCCGCTCCGGGTCGTCTTGCAGAGCGATAGTGACATCACCGTGGTTCCATGTGTCGATGGTAAACGGCTCGATATCCGCACGGTCGAGACCAGCAGCTTCCATCTGCTCGCGAATGTACTCGGCAGCGCGATGATCCCCGTCTGAGCCTCCCCAGCGAGATCCAATCACATCGGCAAGCTCGGTGAGATGCTTTTTGATCAGGGAGCCTGACCACGCTTCGCCCATCAGGAATCGGTCGATTTCGTGCCAGTTCATTTCCAAGTCGTTCACCTACATGTTCGAACCGTAGAGGCGTCCGAAAAAGTCTCCGGACAGATGAAGGCGTTATCTTACTTGGCTAGATGTGGGTATTGGTCACGAATTCTTTACCTGTACAACATCCCAAATCACCAGAATCTCACGGCTTAGGCGCTATTCTGTGAGTAGCAAAGATTGTGTTTTGGATTACGTGTCTTGAACGACACAAGCAAGAAATGAGGATCAAGGTGATTGTCACCACTACTCAGGATATTCCCGGGCGCGAGATAACCGAGATAGTCGGGCTTGCCCGTGGGAATTCAGTACGAGCCCGCCATGCCGGACGCGACATCATGGCCGCTATACGAAATCTGGTCGGTGGCGAGATCACCGAGTATGCGAACCTGCAGGCTGAAACCCGAGAAATGGCAACTCGGCGAATGGTTGAACAGGCCGAAACGTTGGGCGCAGACGCTGTGGTCAGCGTTCGCTACACCACTTCGATGATCACCTCGGGCGCATCAGAAATTCTCGCCTATGGCACAGCCGTAAAGCTCAGCTAGCCGATCCCACAGAAACTCGGCGTAAAACCTGATTCCCTGACCGCAGCGAAACGGAGTAGAGGGACCTCGACGGATTTACTTCACATTCCGGTGCACGGCGTTTCGCGACCCCACACCAGATCCCTCGACTCCGCAGACTCCACTCGGGAACTCAGCTAGCCGCTGTACGTCGTCTCGACGTAACTCTCGACCATGTCGATAAAGTCGGTCGCTATCTTCGGACCCGACAAGAACTTCACGCGCTCTCCGTCAACGAACACGGGTGCACGAGGGTCTTCACCCGCGCCTGGCAACGAGATGCCAATGTTGGCGGCCCTTGATTCACCCGGACCATTCACCACGCAGCCCATTACGGCCACCTGAAGCGACTCGGAGCCGGCGTATCGAGCGCGCCACTCTGGCAACTTATCGTCGATGTGCGTCTGGATATCCTGGGCGAGTTCCCTGAACAACGTCGACGTTGTGCGACCGCAACCCGGACATGCAGTTACGGATGGTCGGAACCTTCGGAGCCCAATAGCCTGCAAAATATCCTGGCAGAGCCGTACCTCTTTCGCCCTGTCACCACCCACTTCGGGAGTCAGTGAAGCTCGAATCGTATCTCCGATGCCCTGCTCAAGCAGCGTGCTCAGCGCCGCCGTAGTTGTAACGATGCCTTTCTGTCCCATGCCCGCCTCTGTGAGGCCGAGATGCAGCGCCAGATCGGATTTCTCAGAGAGTTCGCGATAGACGGCGAGCATCTGGGGAAGACGTGAAACCTTGCACGAGATAATTATCTGTTCGGAGGTGAGTCCAATCTCAAGCGCAGCGTCGGCGCTCGAAAGCGCACTTTCCACAAGTGCCTTGTTCTCGACCTTCTCCGAACTTAGAGGATCTGCACTACGAGAGTTCTCGTCCATCTTGTCAGCCATAATGTCAGGATCAAGACTCCCGGCGTTGACTCCGATGCGAACCGGTTTACCAAGTTCTCTGGCGATCTCGATAAACGTGGTGAAGTTCTCATCGTGCCGCACCCCTCTGCCCACGTTTCCGGGGTTAATGCGGAACTTGGCAAGGGTTCGGGCCATCGCGGGGTAATCACGGAGCAGCCGATGCCCGATGAAATGAAAATCACCAATGAGTGGCACGTTGCAGCCCAGATCAGCCAGCTGTTTGCTGACCTCCGGTACCGCCGCTGCTGCCTCTGCGTTGTTCACGGTTACGCGAACAATCTCGCTACCAGCATCGGCGAGTAGCTTGACCTGGGTGACCGTCGCAGCGATGTCTGCCGTGTCGGTGTCGGTCATCGATTGGACGACAACATGATTGCCGCCGCCGATCATCACACCGCCAACACTTACCGCATGGGTGTTATCTCTTGCCGCCAGTTCGCTATCTCCAACTTTGTTCGTTTGCTCGTTTGTTTGTGCCTCCGGGTAATTCGCACCAAACAATTTTACCGGTCGTCGGGCGGAACAACGAATCGTGAACAATAGGAATGAAGAATTATCCTCGGCCGATCAGCCAGACCGCACGAACAACTACCGCAGCCACTGCCAGCCCGAGTACACCGAACGCCACGTTCCAGCCACGTGAGCCGTCACGTTGTTTATGGGCTAATACGGCCGGGACCCATAGTGCGACGATCACTGGTGGCAGTGCGAAGTACATCGAACGGGGGAGATCACTGATTGCCCAGAGGGTCGCAAGCAGAATCGTTGAAATCCCAGCAATGATCAGCTGATTTCTACGTGCCTGCGACAGGGTCAATTCGGGCGCTACCAATTCTTCGAAGGGCGAAGGGCGAAGGGCGAAGGGCGAAGGACGAATGAACCGACTAGAAGAACGATTCACCCTTGATGATACGGGTTACGTCCTGCACTGATATCACAGCTATCAGCCCGATCAGCAGCGCAAACCCAACAAGGTGAACGAGCCCTTCACGTTCTGGTGAAATGCGTTTACCACGTCTTGCGATCTCGACAACCACGAAGAAGATTCGTCCACCGTCCAGAGCCGGTATCGGAAGAATGTTCAGTATCGCAAGAGAGAGACTGAGCGTTGCTGCCAGAGTTGCAAACGTGATGATCTTGGCACCGATCCCGGCATCCGCAACGGCGATCTCGCCGGTTAGCTGCCCAATACCAATGGGGCCAACCGTCGATGGGCCTTCGAACTGCGGGTTCGAGCTACCGATGATCGTTGTTGTCAGAGCGTTGCGGGTAAGCACCAGCGTATCGCTGGCGTGACGCCAGCCGAGTGGGAACGCCTCGAGGGGGCTCATCCCTTCGTTTACAATCTGGCGGTTTTCAGTTGAAATTTGGACGCCCGTGGCGCCTTCCTGAATCGTCGTCTTGATGCCGAGGCCGTTGTCGTGCAGACGAGCATCAGCCAGCGCAATGTGCTGCCCGGCGTCCTCGGCAATACCGACCACTTTGAGCTTGTCGCCCAACGATGCAGGTGGGTCGAGGAGCGCGGCATCTTCATTCGAAATCTCGTAGAGAGTGTCGGTCGGTTCATCGACGACCGTAAGAACGGTGTTGAGCCCGACGGAAACATCGAAAACCCTCGCCCTGGCAAGTGACATTTCGGTTTCGGTGTTTCTGACTTCCGCGACAACTGCTCGACTCGGCGGCTTCCAACGAGGGATGAGCACGACTTTCTCTACATCACCGGTGTACTGATACTGGGGCTCAGTCGGACGTGCGAAAAGGTTCGGGACACCCGACTCAATCTCCCAGGTACTTTCGGCTCCAAGCTTTACGGTTACTGCCTGTTGCAGTTCGGAAATATTGTCGATGTTTCGTCCATCTACTCTGACGATCTTGTCGCCCGGCTTGATGCCTGCCATATCGGCGGGCGAACCCGGGAAGACAGTGCCGATCGTGACATCACCAACTGGCTTTTCAGCCGGAATCATCAGTACCAACGGCAGCAGTATGAACGGAATAACTGCGTTCACGAACGCACCTGCGCCCATGACTACGATTCGCTGCCATCGGGGCTTGCTGCCCAGTGAATTGACGGCATTGCTGCTTTCTTCACCAACCATTCGTACAAAACCGCCGAGTGGCAGCCAGTTGAACGACCAGAGCATGTCGGCAACGATAATTTGATCGTCTTCAAGGGACTTGATCTTCCCCGTGACGATCATTCCTCCCTCAGAGGCCTCAGCGTCGTCACCCTTGGCACGTTTTCGAACGCTTACGGCAATCGATCTGCCCTGCTCGTCTCGCATGGTGCGGACAGTGGCGACTTTTCCGATTAGAGAGTCGCTGTCGATCTCGAACACCGTTTCGGAGTCGATAAGTACTGGTGTCTGACCGCTCCAGATACCACCGGCTCGCGGCGGGTATCCGAATCCGAATTCGAGCGTCTTAACGCCGAATTTCCGGGCGGTCCAGAGGTGACCTAGTTCGTGAAGGATTACGAGGGGGCCGAGCACGAGTAGGAACGTGACGACCCCGAAAAATACAGTTTCTGTCATATGGATTAATGCTAGCTCAGAATTGTGGAGTGATTGTGGCGGGCAAGTGTGATTTCAGTAGCCCATTGCGCCGCTTCAATGGTGTCGGCAATAGTCGGGGATGCTGTCGATTCGTGTTCAGCAAGGGTTTTTGCGACGAGATCCGGTATTTGTGTGAACTTGATCTTGCGGTTCAGGAACAACTCAACTGCAGCCTCGTCGGCACCCGCAAGCACTGCAGGAAAGGTTCCGCCCTTCTTACCGTGCTCCAGCGCCAGTTCGAAACATGGATACAACGACTGGTCCATCTCCTCGAACGTCAACGAGCCCATCGTCACGGCATCGAGCTTCGGAAGAGCACCGTTGGCCTGTCGCTCGGGATAGAACAATGCATGCTGAATTGGCTGCCCCATACTGGTCGGACCCAGTTGAGCCTTCAGCGTACCATCGGTAAATTCGACCATCGAGTGCACGATGCTCTGCCGATGAATAGTTACATCAATTTGTTCGAAGGGAATATCAAACAGCCATCTTGATTCGATAACCTCGAACGCCTTGTTCATGAGCGTTGCCGAATCGATCGTTATCTTGGCGCCCATCGTCCACGTAGGGTGTTTCAAGGCCTCTTCAGGCGTTACATCGCCCAGTGACTCCCACGTTCGATCTCTGAACGCTCCACCCGATGCTGTGATGATCAGCCGTGACGGCTCGCTGACTTCGCCCTCAAGGCACTGCCAGATCGCTGAGGGTTCGCTGTCGATGGGCAGAATGATCGCTCCGCCCTTCTCAGCCGTATCGATCAGCAGGTTGCCCGACATTACGATCACTTCTTTGTTCGCAAGACCAAGCGTTTTACCGGCCTTTAGCGCAG
>Ga0114993_10006255_pt1 | contig 11268 bp, 9 predicted proteins | sample ArcticOcean_MG_C_FD_87042 | JGI IMG/M metagenome (GOLD analysis project Ga0114993, IMG submission 87042) | Marine microbial communities from western Arctic Ocean - ArcticOcean_MG_CB2_150 | ecosystem: Environmental > Aquatic > Marine > Oceanic | place: Arctic Ocean: Canada Basin | collected...
AACTTTGTGAAAAAACGGGTGCAGATATTCAAGAAGTTTCAATTGCTATTGGATTAGATTCAAGGATAGGTTCAAAATTCCTCAAAGCATCAGTTGGGTTTGGCGGATCATGTTTTCAAAAGGATATACTAAATTTAGTATATCTCTGCAAACATTATGGACTAAATGAAGTTGCTGAATATTGGCATCAAGTTGTAAAGATAAATGATTATCAAAGAGAAAGATTTGCAAAGCTAATTATATCAAATCTTGGAGCTCAACTTGATAAAAAAAGAATTGCATTATTAGGCTGGGCTTTTAAAAAAGATACAAATGATAGTAGAGAATCTGCAAGTATATACGTTTCTGAAATACTTTTAAATCATGGTGCTGATATAAATGTTTATGATCCTCAAGTTCCTTCTGAACAAATATTAAATGATTTAGAGAATAGACTATTAGTGAATAATCTTAATAAGAAAGAAATAGATGAAATATTAAGTAGAGTTACAATTATAAAAGATTTATACGACTGTTTTAATAAAGTGGATGCTATTGCAATACTTACAGAATGGGACATGTTCAGAGACTTGAATTGGAGAAAAATAAAAAAAACATCAACTAAAACCCCTTATATATTTGATGGGAGGCTAATTGTCTCTAAGAAAAAACTACCTAAAGAATTTAATTTAATCACGATATAATGAAAACAAAAACTGCTTTAATTACAGGAGTGACAGGACAAGATGGAGCTTATTTATCAGAATTCCTTCTTGATAAAGGATATATTGTCCATGGGATTAAGAGAAGATCCTCTTCTTTTAATACAGAGAGAATAGATCACTTGTTTCAAGAAAAATCAAACGATTCTACGTTTATTTTACATTACGGAGATTTATCAGACGGACTAAATATAACAAGATTAATAAGAGATATTGATCCTGATGAAATTTACAATCTAGCAGCAATGAGTCATGTTAAAGTTAGCTTTGATACTCCTGAATATACTGGTAATATTGATGGATTAGGAACTTTAAGAATTTTAGAAGCTGTAAGATTATTAAATAAACAAAAAAAGGTAAAAATATATCAAGCCAGTACAAGTGAATTGTTCGGGAAAGTGGTGGAAACCCCTCAAAATGAAAAAACACCATTCTATCCAAGAAGTCCATATGGCGTTGCCAAATTATATGCATATTGGATAACAAAAAATTATCGAGAGGCATATAACATGTTTGCATCCAATGGAATTTTGTTTAATCATGAATCTCCATTAAGGGGAGAGACATTTGTTTCAAGAAAAATCACAAGAGCAGCAACAAGAATTAGTGCTGGCTTACAAAAGGAAATAAAACTTGGTAATTTGAATGCTAAAAGAGATTGGGGCCATGCAAAAGATTACGTAGAGACAATGTGGTTAATTTTACAACATGATACTCCAGATGACTGGGTTATAGCAACAGGATTAAATTTCTCAGTAAGAGAGTTTACATTAAAAGCTTTTGAAAAATTAGGGATTAAATTAAAATTCACAGGGGATGGAATTAATGAAGTTGGAATTGTAGATGATTTAAAACCAGAATTAGATTTAAAGAAAGGTGATGTTATAGTTAGAGTTGATCCTAAGTATTTTAGACCAACAGAAGTTGAAAATCTTCTTGGGGATTCAACTAAAGCTAGAAAATTATTGAATTGGAGGCCAAAATATAATTTTGATTCTTTAGTTGATGATATGATAAAAAGTGATTTAGAATTAGCAAAAAAAGATTTATTGTTAAATACTTAAGACTATGAGAACTATACTGTTAACCGGTTCAACAGGATTTGTTGGAAGTAATATTTTAACTTCAAAATTGAATACTAAATATAAAATTCTTTCTCCATCAAGTATTGAATTAGATCTTACGGATAGAGTTGCTATTAATAGCTATTTAAGTAAACATAATCCATATATGGTTATTCATGCAGCTGGTAAAGTTGGAGGAATATTAAAAAACATATCTTCCAATTATAGTTTTTTAGTTGAGAACTCTTTAATATCAATAAACCTTATCTCAGAGGCGTTAGAAAATAAAATTGAAAACCTTTTAAATATATCAAGTTCATGTATATATCCAAAAAATTTTGATAGACCAATTAGTGAAACTGATTTGATGACTGGTCCTTTAGAGCCAACTAATGAAGGTTATGCATTAGCTAAAATAATAGGCTTAAAACTCACAGAATTAATCTCAGTTGAGAATAAAATGAATTATAAGACTATAATCCCATGTAATCTATTTGGACCTAATGATAATTTTAATGAATATGAGGCTCATATGATACCTGCTGTAATCACGAAAATTCATAAAGCTAAAAAATTGAATGAGAAGAAGGTTAATATATGGGGGGATGGTAAATCTAAAAGAGAATTTATGTATATAAAGGATTTAACAGATTTTATTGTTTATGCAGTTGATAATTTCCAGTCTTTGCCTACTATTCTTAATGTGGGAACAGGGAAAGATTATACAATAAATGAGTATTATAATAAAATATCAAAGATTATTGGATATCAAGGGCGTTTCGAAAAGGATTTATCAAAACCATCTGGAATGAAAAGAAAACTGGTTGATATTTCTAATTTAAAAAAATTTGGCTGGAATAGTAGTTATTCATTAGACCAAGGGATTCAAGAAACTTATCAATTTTATTTAGAAAATTATGGAACATAAATATAAATTGTCATCTTCAACATGGGATGAAAAGGAAATCAATGCAATACAAAAAGTAATTGATAGTGGATTTTATTCAATGGGTCAATATGTTAACGAATTTGAAGAAAAATTCTCAAAATATATTGGATCAAAGTATTCTGTTATGGTTAATTCAGGATCATCCGCTAATTTAATAGGAATTGCTTCTCTTTTTTTTACAAAAAAAAACAATTTAAGAAGAGGTGATGAAGTTATAGTTCCGGCTGTTTCATGGTCCACAACTTATTCTCCACTTCAACAATATGGCCTTAAACTGAAGTTTGTTGATATAGACCTTAATACACTTAATTATGATTTAGATCAATTAGAATCTGCAATTTCTGACAAAACTAGATTAATAGTAGCAGTGAATTTGCTAGGAAATCCAAATGATTTTAATAGAATTAATAAATTAATCCACTCTAGAAATATAATTTTATTTGAAGATAACTGTGAATCTCTCGGTGCAGAATTTAAAAATGAAAAGGCAGGTACTTTTGGTAAAATAGGGACATTTTCATCTTTTTTTTCTCATCATATTTCAACGATGGAGGGTGGATTAATATCTACGGATGATGAGGAGATATACAATATTTTACTCTCAATAAGAGCTCATGGTTGGACTCGAAATCTTCCAAATAATAATTTAATACATAAAAAGTCTTCAAATGAGTTTTATGAGCAATTTAGATTCATTCTTCCAGGTTACAATGTGAGACCCCTAGAGATGAGTGGAGCAATAGGATTGGAACAATTAATAAAGCTCCCAGAGTTTATTAAAAATAGGAGAAATAATGCAACATTTTTTTCTCAGAAATTTAAAAACAATGATATAGTTATGATTCAAAAAGAAATCGGTAAAAGTTCTTGGTTTGGTTTCTCTTTGATTATTAAAGATGCTACTAAATATAACAGAGATTTATTAATTAAAATATTGAATAAAGAAGGAATTGAGACCAGACCTATTGTTACAGGGAATTTTTTAAAGAACCCAGTAATTAAATATTATAATTATGAAGTTCATAATAATGTTGATAATTCAGAGTATTTAGACAATAATGGTTTTTTTGTTGGAAATCATCATTACCCTATGAAAGAGCAAATAGATTATTTGTACAGTGTAATTAATTCAATTAAATGAAAAAAATAATTTATATAGGATTTAAATATATTAATGGGGATATAAAAATGGGTGAAACTCTTGATAAAAGATTTTTTATAGATTCTATAAATACCATAGATGGATATAGAGCAGAGGGACTATTTATTGATAATTATTCTGAAAAAAACAGGGATAACTATATATTAAATCAGATATCAATCAAATCACCTGATTTGATTTTTACAAATATCATTAATGATGAAATTAGCAATGATGTATTAACTCAACTTTCAAAAAAATATATTACTGTCAATTGGTTTGGCGATGACCAATGGAGATTTGAATCTTTTTCAAAACAAAAATCTAAGCTCTTTAAATATTCAATAACCACCGATAAATCTTCATACAATAAATATAAAAAAGAAGGCATAAAAAATGTTATTTATAGTCAATGGGCAGCAATAGATATTAATCCAAATATTAAAATTAATAAGTATAAATACGATATATCATTTGTTGGGTCTTATAGCCCTACTAGAGATTGGATATTATCAAGACTTAAATCAAATAAAATTCAGGTTAATAGTTTTGGTAGTGGATGGAGTTTAACAAAAAAAATAAGCTATGATCAAATGATGGATGTTTTTTTATCTTCAAAAATTAATTTAAACTTATCAAATAGTGTTCCAAAAGATTATGATTTTCTTTTGTTTTCATTGGAGTCATTGATTAGTTCTATCTATAATATTTTTGACATTGGCCTTAAACAATTTATTAATGATGTCTTTAGGGTTTTAAAAAATGTAAAATTCTTTTTTTTCTATGAAAAAAATCAAGAACAGATAAAAGCAAGGAATTTTGAAATTCCAGCTGCAGGCGGATTTCAAATAACTTCTTTTGCTAAAGACTTGTCTGATTATTTTGTGGAAGATCAAGAAATTGTTCAATTCAAAACAATTGATGAATTAATTTCAAAATGCATGTATTATCTAAGTAATGATGTTAAACGAGAAAAAATTAGAATTAAATCACATTCAGCTGCTCATTCTCACACATATAAATTAAGAATGAAAGAAACTTTTGATGTAATTTTTAAAACTTAAATATGAAAGTCTGTTTCAAAGTCGAAAAAAGGTTCTACGGTAATAAGATTTTTCAGCCTTATTCTGGAGACCCAAATTGTTGGGATTGGAATGTACCACATCAACTAAAATTTATTTTTGAAAAAAATAAATTTGAAATATCTACTCAGGATATCATAAATGAAGATTTAGCCGACATAATAATTTATAATTATTATCCAAAAAAAATAAAAAAAACAAACAAACTCACTATTCTTTTAGCTATGGAAAGTATTGCTGTTGAAAAAAAATTATCCTCTAAAGAGTATTTAGATCAATTTGATTTAGCCTTTACATGTAATGATAAGCATGTAAATAATGCCACTATACATAAAATTAACTTTTCATTTAACACAAAGACTATTAATTTAGATTTTCCTGTAAAAGAAAAATTTTTAAGCTGTTTTTCAGCTAACAAACTTTCTAATCACCCACTAGAGTTATATACAGAAAGAGTTAAAGCAATAGAATATTTTAATACTGCAAAAAGTAATTTTGAGTTATATGGATCTGGATGGAATAATGCATATAGGTTTCCTATTACTTATGCTGTATTTAAATTTTTAAATCATTATAAAATTTTAAGAGGGCTCTCAAGGATAATAAAATATATACTTGATCTAAGCCCTATAATTAAAAAGTTCTTCTTTAAACAATATTCATCATATAAAGGATATGTTGATAATAAATTTGATGAATTAAAAAAATTTAAATTCTCAATATGTTATGAAAACCTATTGAATAATGAGGGTTACATAACAGAGAAAATCTTTGATTGCTTAAGATTAGGTGTGATACCTATTTATCTTGGTGCAGAAAATATTAATAAATACATGCCCCATGATATTTATATTGATAAATCCTTATATAAGAACTACTCTGATCTTGAAGAATATTTAGTTAATTTATCTAAAAAAGATTATGAAGGGTATATAAAAAGAATCAAAGATTTCCTTAAAGGAGAACAAGTAAATAAATTTACGGACGCGTATAACGCAAATATAATTTTTAATATAATTAAAACTAAAATAAAATGAAAGTAGTTATTCTAGCAGGAGGTCATGGTACCAGATTAATGGAGGTTACTAATATTAAACCCAAACCAATGGTAGCGATTGGAGAGATGCCTATTATTTGGCATATTATGAAAACCTATAATTATTATGGATTTTCAGAGTTTGTAATATGTCTAGGGTATAAAGGAGAGATTATTAAAAACTTTTTTAAATCATATTACTTGAATTATAATGACTTTACAATTGACACCTTTGCAAATAAAACGGTTATTCATAATAAAAAAAATGAAAAATGGAAGATTACATTAGTTGATACAGGTTTAAACTCAATGACTGGAAATAGAATATCAAAAATTCAAAAGTATACAGATAAAAAGCCATTCTTTTTAACATATGGTGATGGATTATCTAATATCAATATCCATAAACTTTTAGAGTTTCATAAAAACCAAAATACGGCATGTACAGTTTCAGCTGTTAAACCAGAGGGTAGATTTGCTGTTTTAAATATTGATGATAAGAATATAGTCAATGATTTTCAAGAAAAAAATAAAAAACATGTAGATTGGATTAATGGAGGTTTTTTTGTTTGCGAACAAAAAATATTTGATTATTTAGATGATACTGAAAATTTAATTTGGGAAAGAAAACCACTTGAAACATTAGCTAAAGAAGGCCAACTCTCAGCATTTAAACACGATGGTTTCTGGCAACCTATGGACACACTTAAGGATAGAACTTATCTAAATGAACTGTGGAATTCTAATAAAGCTAAATGGAAAATATGGTAAAAGAAAATTCTTTAAAGTTTTTTAAAAATAAAAAGATCTTTATAACAGGACATACTGGATTTAAAGGATCTTGGCTATCATTTATATTAGACTTTTATGGAGCAAATGTTAAAGGATTCTCTAAGAAACCTAATACTAAACCAAATCTTTTCGATAATTTAACATTCTCTAAAAATTTTAACTCTGTAATTGGAGATATTAAAAATTATGCGCTTTTAAAAAAAGAAATTCTAAATTTTAAACCTGATTTTATTTTTCATTTGGCTGCTCAACCCATAGTAATTGAATCATATAAAGATCCTGTAAATACGTATCATACAAATTTTAATGGAACATTAAATTTATTAGAATCCATAAGAGAATTAAATGAAGAATGTAATGTTGTAATTATAACAACGGATAAGGTATATGATAATAATGATATGAAACTTAGCTTTAAAGAAAGTGATAAACTTGGAGGTAAAGATCCATATAGCTCCAGTAAATCTGCCTCAGAACTTTTAATTTCTTCATACTCTTCATCATTCTTTTCTGACAATAATATTAATATTTCAACTGCTAGAGCTGGAAATATAATTGGAGGGGGAGACTGGTCTCCTTATAGACTGTTGCCAGATGTTATAAGATGCTGCTTTGAAAATTCCGAATTAATTATAAGAAATCCAAAATCAGTTCGCCCATGGCAACATGTGTTAGACCCACTCTTTGGATATATTGAATTAGCCAGAAAGTTAAATTCAAATCCAAAAAAATATAAAGGTTCTTGGAATTTCGGTCCTGATGAAAATGATCCAATATCAGTTAAAGATATTATAGATATAATTAAAACTAAGGGTCTTCTGTTTAATATTAAAACTCAAAATGATATAACAAAAAAAGAATCTAAATTTTTACAACTTGATATTTCAAAAAGTAAAGATATTTTAAGTTGGACACCAAAATGGAATGCTGAAAATGCTGTTGAATATACTATTAATTGGTACAAAGATTATTACAATAATATACCAGCAAAAGATTTAATTATAAAAGATCTACAAACATATTTACAATAAAAATGAAAAAAATATCCTACGCAAAAACTGTTTATGGTCAAAAAGAAATTGATGCAGTTGTTAAATGTTTAAACGAGTCAACCCAAATGGGAAATTATTCAAGAAAATTTGAATCTCAAATAGCAAATCTATTTGATAAAAAGTCATGTCTATATGTAAATTCTGGATCTTCAGCATTGTATATAGGGATTGAATCTTTTGATTTTCCTGATGGAAGTGAGGTTATAACTCCAGCCTTAACATTTGGAACAACTGTTGGGTGTTTAATTAAAAACAAATTAGTTCCTGCCTTTGTTGATGCTGAACCATTATCATATTGTATTGATCCAAATCAAATTGAGGAAATGATTACTGATAAAACAGTTGCAATTTTAGCTCCAAACTTAATGGGAAATATATGTGACTGGGAAAAGATTTCTAATATAGCAAAACAATATAATTTGATTGTAATAGAGGACTCTGCAGACACTTTGGGTGGAAAACTAAATAATAAATCTTCTGGATTCTATTCTGATATGTCAATCACTAGTTTTTATGGTTCACATATAATTAATTGTGCTGGTAATGGTGGTGCACTAATGTTAAATAATCAAAAGGTAATTGATAAAGCAAAATTACTTCGCTCATGGGGAAGAAGCTCTTCATTATTTGATGAAAATAGTGAGGCAATTGAAAATAGATTTAATATTGACATAGGTGGAATTGATTATGATGCAAAGTTTGTATTTGAAATTGCAGGATATAATCTTGAAGGAAATGAGTTAGGAGCAGCATTTGGACTTGTTCAATTAGAAAGTTTGAATAGAATTATAGAGATAAGAGAAAAAAATTTTAATAAACAAAATAAATTTTTTTCTAAATACAGCGAAATTTTTTCTATACCAGAACAAACCAAAAATACTAAAACAGGATGGTTAGCCTATCCAATATTAATTAATAGAAATTCTAATTTCAAGAGAAAAGATTTTCAAATTTATCTTGAGAAAAGAGATATTCAGACAAGGGTTGTGTTTACTGGAAATGTAATAAGACAACCTATGATGAGATCTGTTAATTATAAAGTAAATAAGGGTGGATATCCAAATGCTGATTCAGTTATGGAGAGAGGAGTTCTTTTGCCCTTACATCATGGAATGACTGATGAAATGTTTGATAGACTTCATAATGAGATTGATAACTTTATAAATCAACTCTAATCCAATATTAAATGGGCAAACTAACTATTGTATTAACTACGTATAACAGGCCAAATTTCTTAAAATTAGCAATTGATGCTATTCTATCTCAAACATTTACTGATTTTGAATTAGTTATACTCGACAATGGATCAGATGAAAGGACTTCAAAAATAATTAATCAGTTTAATGATAATAGAATTATAAGTTTAAGAACAGGAAAAAATGATTTTAACTTTGTTAATAAAGCATTTGAGTATACAAAAAACCAATATTTGATGATTACTCATGATGATGACATAATGGAAAAGAATCTTATAGAAACACACATTAAAAAATTAGATTCTAATAAAAAAATTGGAATGATATCTTGTTGCTTAAACTTAATCGATGAAGAGGGTAAACAATTAAATAAAATTAGACCAAGAATCAAAAAAGATAAAATTTGGAGTAAACATGAATTCTTGAAAGAATTTCTTTTCCGGGGAGATATAATTCCATGTCCTGCAACAATTTTCAGATCATCCCTTATAAAAAAAAATGAACTTAAATATAATTTTGAAGTTGGCCCTGCGCATGATTTATTTCTAATTTTTAGAATTAATTTACTAGACTATTATATATACTTATCTAAAGATCCAATGTATAAATACAGAATTCATAATAGCCAACACAGTAATTTAAACAGAATATCTTTAGAGTATAATATTAGACCTCATGCAATAAAGCTTTTTAAAAATCATAATTTAAATAAAATAGCAAAAAAGTATACACAAGCTTCACTTGGATTGATTTTACAAATATTAATTAACGATTATTTTGTTGGAAAAATGAAGTTTAACGATTTTAAAAATGAACTAATTAAGCTTATAAATAATAAAATAAAATTTAATATTTATACAATTTATTGGGGATCCATTGGCATAATTAGAGGTCTAAAGAATAAATTTTTTAATTACACCTAAGCATGATTAATTTAAGCCTAAATAAAGATATTTTATCATTAGCTATTGGTAATTTTTTTAGAATAGCCTTAGTTATTGTCTATTCTAGGGTAATGACATTTTTCCTAGAGTATCAAGAATTATCTAAGTTTTATTTAGCTTTTTCGGTATATACATTTTTTAGCTTTATTATAATAGGTTCTTTAGGAAATTATATTAATCGTAAAACTATTGAATGGGTTCATCAAGATTCGCTTAAAAGCGCTTTATTACAATTATTTTATTCATTCTTACTCCCCCTGACTGTTGTTGCCTCAATAGTTGTTTTTATATATAGTTATATAATGTATCAATCAATAAATTATTCTTTTATTCTATGTGCTTTGGTATCATCACTTATATTATTTAAAACAACTAATGAAACTGTCTACCCTATCTTCAATATTTTAAACAAAAACAATAAATATTTATTTTTTTTAATCTTATTTAATCTATTAAATCTATTTCTTTCAACAATTTTTGTAATTGTCTTTGAGCCAAAATTCCAATATTGGATGACTGGATTAATATTTTCAAATTTGATTGTTGGTTTTTTTGCATGGAGGTCATTAACGAGGGAGTTAAAAGTCTCAAAAAAAATGAATGTAAATTTTAGCGAATTAATTTCTTTTGCAAAAAATATTTTAATTGGGCATATCTTGATATGGTTCTTAACAGATGGATTTAGATTTATTGCAGAGAATAAAATTGACTCATATAACCTTGGGGTATTATTATTGGGACTTATGGTTGCCACACAGATTTTTTCAATTATAGAGAACTTTTTAGGTCAAATATTATATCCAAAATATTTGTCAGATATATCTAACAAAGATTATAAACAAAGATCCAAAGCATTTAATAAATACTTTAATATAATTTTTCCAACTATTTTAATATTAGCTATTTTAACTTCAGTTATATCAAATGAAATTCTTATAGTTTTAGTTGATTCTTCAAAAATTAATGAGAACTTAGTTACAGTATTTAGAATTGGAATTTGGATTGAATTTTTCAGAATAATTATTAATTCTCTAAAACATATTACGTTATCAGAGTATAGAACTGATAAAATTATAGCACCTTATTTAATAGGTTGTTTGTTTTTCCTAGCTGGCATATTCTCATATTTTAGTATAGATTTGTTTAGTATTTCAGTTTTGTTATTATTTTCTTATCTAATTATTACTATGCTATCTATAATTACTTTCAATAGAATAATTAAAATAAAATTGAATTATTTTCAGCTCATCAAAATATTAATATATACCTCTCCTTTAATAGGATGTCTTTTATTTTTTAAAAATATTATTA
>Ga0114993_10006258_pt1 | contig 11263 bp, 12 predicted proteins | sample ArcticOcean_MG_C_FD_87042 | JGI IMG/M metagenome (GOLD analysis project Ga0114993, IMG submission 87042) | Marine microbial communities from western Arctic Ocean - ArcticOcean_MG_CB2_150 | ecosystem: Environmental > Aquatic > Marine > Oceanic | place: Arctic Ocean: Canada Basin | collected...
ATTTCCAGACTCACCCATTGTCCGGTCGCGATGACTGCTTTCTCTTCCACAAGTATCGATTCGGCCCCATTCGCAATGAGGCTGACCTGAATCACTCCGGCTGCGGTATCCAAAAAAACATGACCGAAGTTATGTGGATCCGTGTAGGCGAAAACGAATCCCGCCCCTGATATATGTTCCTGGGATAATTTTATTTCCGCCGCCAACTCAGTTACTTCCCAGGGCGGGGGGTGTATGACGATCAGCGGTTCTTGCTGCGATTGAGCCCGCAGCAGCTTGCTCCCGTTTTCTTGCGCTACAACTACGCTTCCTGAACTGCCTTGTTCGACCGCCCAGTTCCCGTGGAACCCACCCGCTGGAGATTCTTCAAACTCCAGGTCGAGCTCCCTCAGCGGGTGGGGGAAGTCATGGGCTTCCACCGGCATCCACTCCCCACCGTTTATGCGGTGTTGCAATCCAAAGGACATGCCATCCATATGAACTGACGGCTCGACTGTGAACCTTAGACGAAAGGGCTGGTCGGCCTGAATCGTTACTGACTCATTGACCGCACCGGCCCATCCTTCGTCCGCGTTCAAAGCCGTTTCAAAACCGGACCGGACTCGGAATGCCGTTTGACCGCTGAAACCTCTTTCGCTTTCCTCTCCTGCGCAACCGCCAGCAAGGGACAACCACGCTAAGGACAGGCTTCCAGCGATAGCCGTTAGGCTGTGTCCCTTTCGGCGAGTTACCCATCTTCGATGGACTTGCGTGGATCTGCAAGAGGCGTCACTTCGGGCATCCATTTCTTCAGGTATGTGTGTCTTGAGTTTCATAAAGTGGTTTTCTTCAGGTTTTTCAGAGCATTACGCCTTCTCCGGTTCCTGCCGGCAACTGAATGGCAAAAGTCATTTCAATCATAGAATGAAAATGTATCCAGGGTGTACCCAAACGTTTCAAACGCGCAGGTCTTATTTGTTTCAAAGGCAATGAGTTATAAGTATTAGTATAGATTTTCATATCCTCACAAAATGTGACGTTACAAAAATGCCCTTTTGCAGGCTAAAATTGACATGTGCGAATAGCTGCGTTCCAGCCTGCAACCCGCTTGGTCACGTAGTTTTCTACGCTCCCGCACTTGCTTGCAATCTGCGCCTTCCGCCGTCGCCCAAGGGCTGTGGCGAGACACGTGCTCTTCATCACATCTCAATTTTTTGAAACTGTTGGGTGTAGTCGCATATTCTGGGTCCTCTTTCGAGGAGGACGTGCCTAGCAATACACCAGAGACTAAAGTGAAACCGGGCACAGTTTTGCAAGCATATCGCTTCAGGGTCATGGGTACTAGTGTATCCCTGAATCATTACGATTAATCGCTTGGTTTAGTGACAGAATTGTCATTTTACGTGGTTTTTTCCGATTTCGACCTGAAGGAATCGCCCTTTGGGAGACCGGCGACAAATCCGGTTTTTTGAATTTCTACCGACCAGGGGGAGAAATTGAAATTGTACCACTTATTTGATCGGATCACCTATGATTATATAGGCTATATCGCCATAAACTCAAATGGTGGGTGGCTGGATCCCGCTCCCAGCACTAAGTTCCCACGCGGAGCTTTCTACGCCATCTATGACGACGGAAATGCCACCGCTTTCTCTCTGAGTGAAATTGCTGTAGCTCTCGATCTGGATTAGGAAGGTAAGATTTCCGCTTTGACCCCTGCTCTTTTAAAGCCTCTAGCCCGGATAAACCACAAAGTTCGTGGCGAGTGCTTGGAGCCAAGCATCCGAGCCCGTAGCAGAAGATTTGTGATTTATCCGGGCTATGAGCACGCCTCCACTACCAATCCGAGCAGACCCAAATCGTTGTCGTCGTGATGCTGGAACACCCCCGGGCTCTGCACCACGACCAGATCCAGACCGGGACATACACAGATACACTGCTTGCCAGCCCCCAGGGCTGCGAACGTATCTCGCGGTAGACTGGGCCAAAGTTCGCTCTGGTCGTTCACCCAGAACCCATAGCCGTATTCCCACTGTTCTCGCGGACAGTGGGCGAGGATCGCAGGAGCCGTCCGGGTCGATTCGCGCAGCCATGCTTCAGGAATGAGCTGTCTATCCTTCCAGCGGCCACTCTGGCGCCAGAGCCAGCCCAGACGGGCCATGTCCAGCGCGGTGGACACTATACTGGTATAGTAGCCGAAGATGTGAATGCGAGCCCGGGGATGCAGCTCGAAGTTGCTCCGGTTATAGTCCCAGGCTGCGCCGATGGTGTTACCCAGTCTCTGTTGATACAGGTACGGAATATCGGGCGAATCCTCGGGGTTGCCGCTATCGTACAACCCGTGCGCTTTGGCCAGGGCGTGGCCTGTGATATTCATGCCGTAAGTCTGATAGTTGAAGACTTTGCCCGGTTCCTCTCCGGGCTTCATATAACCCGAGGTATTGGAGATGAGCTGACGGAAGGTTATGGCGTGGTCCTTTGCAAAAACGTAGCGGCCGTCCTTAGGTCCAGTGCCTTCGGGTACATCCATTGATTCGGGGTAGTAGTCGGCGATCTTCGAATCCGCCGAAGCGAGCTTGCCCTCCTCGATGGCAATGCCCAGCAGAGAGGAGAGCGCGGATTTGGTCGCCGAGGCCGAGCTGAGTTTGGTGTTGCGGTCAATATTGTGGTTCCATTCTTCCGCGATCCGGCCGCCGCGCACGATGACGATGCGGTAGGGTTCGTCCCCCGCCTGGTCGTCCATCCAGTGTCTGGCGGCATCCAGTTTGACCGGATCGAAACCAGCCTTTGCAGGGGATATGTGTTCCCATTGCAATCCGGGAAAGATTGCGGTTTTCATCGTATCCTCTCCTGCGTTTTCAATTTCTTTTCAACGATAGTACAGGGGCATTTGACTCATTTGCCCGCTCGATAAAATCAATATACTATATCTTATTAAGTTTTCACTTCATTCGACAAATGTTTGTACCAATTATAATAAAGGAGTACTGAACTAAATGCCATAACACCAAAAAGTAGTGCAAATTTTTCCCAATGCCCCAGTATCAGCATCATCCCTGATAAAAATAGTGATAACTGCCAGATCATGGCTATACCCGTAGATATAATGTCCCTTTTGTTTTCTTTATTGATCTGGTCCTTTATACTATCCGGGAAAACGTTTTTTATACCGCCCCACAACCCAAATGGCCGAGTAGTTTTATAGAAATTTTCCAACACCGAAGTATCTGTTTTGGGAGTAAGATAGGTTCCCAGAACACACCCTGTCAAAGAGCTGACGGAGGCTATGATAAAAAAATAATATTCTGGTATTTGTCCTCCTACTAAACGTAATGCTACTGCAGCGACGAGTCCGGTTAGAGTGCCCAAAGCATATCCATAACCGTTAAACCTTCCCCAGTACCATCGTAGTAATTGTGGGATGCCTAAACCCGCTAGTATACCCATAGTAATCCAACCAAAAATTTCATTGATGTTTGAGATTGAAAAACTAAATAGTAAACCCAGGGTTACTATAGCAACGGTCCCAATACGGCTTTGCAGGACTAATTTTTTTTCTGATGCGTTGGGATTGATATAAGCCTGGTAAAGATCCCTAACCCAAAATGCAGCCCCCGCGTTTACGGTAGAATCAAAGGTTGACATTGCCGCAGCTATAAGGGCCGCTACCATTAATCCTTTAACACCGACTGGGAAAAAGTTCTGAATCACCGTTGGTAAAACAAGTTCAGGATCAGCAATTACACTATGGTTTATACCATAATAAATTCCTAACATTGCAAAGGCAGTGATCAGGGGCCACCTGAATGACAATAAAAGAATCCATAGCAATGATAAGAGTCCCGCCTCACGGTCACTTTTACAGGATAAATAACGCTGGACCATATAACTATTTCCTCCACTGCTCCCTTCCAAAACCATTTTGAAGAAATAAAAGGTTACAGCCAGGCCAAATAAATTATACATGGAATAAACTCCCGGTAGATCCAAAGAAGCGGATGGAGTAATCCTTGACCAGTCGGACAGCTTCATCTGGATGGTTTGGAAGGTGCCATCAGCCAAAGGCACCGAAGTAGAAAACACCTCTGGAAGCACCACCAACGAAACAGCCTTGAAACATACAAACAAGACAGCCCCAAGAATGAGCGCGCTCTGAAAAACATCAGTCCAAACAACACCATATAAGCCACTGGCTACTGTATATACCATGGCCAGGCCAGCCATGATAAGGGCCGCTACTTGCCAATCCAGTCCTAAAATCTCTCCGGCAAATTTACCTGCGCCTATGGCAAAGTAACTAACCATAACTACGGCAAGTATTATGCTTGAAACAGCACTCAAAATTCTGGCCATATTGCCTTGTTTGCCTGTTCCAAAGCGAAATACCATCCATTCCGCAGTGGTCATAACTTGCGATCTTCTTGTCCATTTTCCCATGAAGATCATAAAAAACGCCATTATCAGCATGACGCCTCCCCTGATCTCGATAAAAAAGCCGGCAGTACCCAGAGCATACACCAGGGCAACACCAATCATTGTTCCAGCAATATCTGTATTAGAAGCCATGCCGGAAGCACCGAGGGCCCACCAGGGAATGTTTCTACTACCCAGAAAATAAGATTCGATACCAGAAGATGCTTTTCGTTTAAGATAAAGACCTACCAATACAATACTTAAGAGGTATACCCCGATTATCGTGTAATCAATTACATGCATATTCAATATCTTGATTTGATACGAATTCCATTTTAAAACTCCACATCACTGGTGTCCAGTTAAGAACAGTTTTACTCCTTTGTCACCTTGCTGTTTTTGCTATCGGTAGTTGTAAAAGTATACCGCGTAATCGTCCAGCAGTTGATGATTGGGTGAGTCAGTTTTTTGAGTTTTCAGTTCTGAAAGCCCCAACGTGAATTTTTTGGAATCCGAAATGCGGCGGACATGTGCTGCGATATCCTCACCTGGATTCAGCATCCATTCTGAGTAGTATTCGGCCTCGATTGCAAGGAGTTGAAACGTGTCTTGAAATGAAGGTTGGGTCTTTTTGCGGCCGCGGTACTCAGCTTGTCTTCCCGGACCCAGAATGTAATATTCTTCCCAGTTAAAGTCTTCGATGCCCGTGACGACACACGGTATTTGCAATGCCTCTGATAGAACTAAAAAATAGGTCGCTATACCGTCCTCGAACGTACTGTCATCGTCCGATCCGATTATAGCTTCTATGCGTTTGATTTGGGCGGTAGACTTTGAAATCATTGAGATCAATTTACGGCCAAGTATAAAGAATATACACAAAAAAATGGCTCTGCTCTTGGAGTTATATCTCGCCCAACGAATGGTTTGAATCTCTAGAGTAGAAAAGAAATGAACCGCTCCTTTTCTGACTTTAGCGATTTATTTTTGACAAAGATTGAACCTCCTGCATCAAGGCCTTCGTGAGTCGTCGAAACTCGTTCAGACAACCGTATCATCTCGACAGCGGGGAGATTTCCACGCTATCGCGGGAAGAAGTTGCACTCGTGCTGCGCGCGGCTGAGGACCTGATTACCACGGGTGGGCGGACCCTGTTGGTTAAGGTGCTGCGCGGATCAAAGGCCCAGGATATTCGACCGGAGCATCGCAAAAACCCGGCTTACAGTGTCTGGAAGGATCTGTCGCAGAAAGAAGTAAGTCATCGTGTGGATTGGAGCATTAAAAACGCTTTTCTCGGCCTCGAATACTTCGGAAAATTACCACTCCTCGTTTACCTGCCCAAAGGCTTGGCGATTGAATGCCAAACGATTGCAGCCGAATGGTTTCAGATCGCTGTCGCAAACGGATTCGATGCTCTTCGCGGGCACGTGTCCAGTGCTCCGTTGAGTACTGCCATGGCTATGCTTGATCAGGTGGCTGAGCACGGAAAGGAGATTGGGCTACCCATTCTAAACGCGTGGGAAAAGGTGGCCACCAAACGAGTTCGCAAGCGTATCAACTCTATTCGGGCCGAGTGGAACGGATCGGGACACAGGCGTCTGTGATTCAGATTTGGCTCGTTCGGATTCCACTTGGATGGGAATGCATTAAGGAGAAACTGAGACCAGAATCAAGGTTGCTGTTTCCGCAGTGAAGTAAGCAACAATTACTGCTTTGTTCGGACCCGGCAGATTTCTGGAATTGCCATCCTCCGGGTAACATGTAACAATGCGGCGTTTCGATAAACTGCCATGATACCCAATGTATTGGCTGAACATTACGCCTCTGCGGCCATCAAAGATATCTGGTCCGGGGATCGGGGAGGGCGGTTTGTGCGGGTGCAATTTTTAATATGGGGAGAATCTGGCCCTGTCATCGATGAGCAGCTTGATGAACTATTCTTGCGATCAACGTTGGTAGGGCAACTGCGTCCTCGCAGTGCCGTGTATTTCCTGGACGTTCGGCAGCGGAGCGGGGACGCTCTCGCCCTACCAATTTAGTTGCTTGAATGCCTAGAATCGGCGCCGTGAGGTTCATAGCTCACCGTGTTTTTAATTGCACCCGTTTGTGCTGGAGCGGGAGCTCTGGATTGAAGTTTCGAACGAAATGAATATTCCTAGTGTTACCTAGTTTCGGCGTTACGAAATCCTGACTAAAGAGTTCTTTCCTCCGGGAACAATTTCTGGATCAATACGTTCATCCAGCGTCACAAATTTGCCTTTTTTCTTTATCGCTAGCGCGAGCAAATACAGATCCGTAAGATGCTTGGGCGCTTTCAGCTTGGGAAGCGCACCCATGTCCAGAATAGATAGGTCGTCTGGCCAGAATTGGTGCCCGGGAAAACTTACAAGCGCCTCAAGCATCTGACGGGCATCTTCAGTGTTTCCATTAAAGTTCGGATATGAGGATTGGCCCAGGATGCGAATAAAGCCGTTTTCAGTGATGGGACAGGTTGCCCAGCCCTGGTTCCCGATGGCTAAGAACCAGTGTCGCGTTCGGCTATGGTGTACATGTTGTGGATCGCCCAGAGCCAGAAGGATATTAATGTCTAGTAAATGCATCCTAGGTCAAATTCCCGCATCCTCCATCATGTCATACACCATTTCGCTCGTTACTTTTGTGCTGCCGGTTTTTTTCAGAACCGGGAGTCCATGATTATCAATGATGAAGGGAGAATCGACGTTCTGGGGCTTGGTATCGCTTCGTATTTCGCGTTTTAGGGCATGCTCGATAACGGCCTTCAAAGTGGTTCTCCGCCGAACAGCGGTCGCCTTTGCCTCTGCCAACAGTTCATCCGAGAGATCTATAGTTGTTTTCATAATATGGGTAATAGTATGGGTGTACTGCTTATTGACAATATTAATGGATGAGTAGTTCGAATTATTGGATTCTCCTTTAAATACATTTATTTCGAATCTCGCGCTTCTCAGCTTTCTGCCATTGCCATTTAGCGGGTAACGTGAGGCAATGTGCGGTTTTGAAAAACTGTAATGATACCCAATGTATTAGCTGAACGGTACGCCTCTGCGGCCATTAAAGATATCTGGTCCGGGGAGGGCCGTATAGTTTTGGAGCGTGAACTTTGGATCGCCGTGATGAAGGCTCAGGCCGAGCTAGGTCTTGATATTCCGGAAGAAGCGATTGCCGATTACGAGAAGGTGAAGCATCAGGTGGACCTGCAGTCTATTCAGGATCGTGAGCGGGCATTGCTGCACGATGTGAAAAGCCGGATTGAAGAGTTCAATGACTTGGCCGGGCATGAGCACATCCACAAAGGTATGACCAGCCGTGACCTGACGGAGAATGTGGAGCAACTGCAGGTGTTTCGATCGTTGCAGATTCTGCAAACGAAAGTGGCTGCAGCGGTTATCCGACTGTCAGGAAAAGCGGTTCAGTATAAAGACATTTTGATTTCCGGGCGCACCCACAATGTGGCGGCTCAACCGACTACTTTGGGCAAACGTCTAGCCATGTACGCTGAGGAATTGATTCTCGGTTTCGAACGGCTTGAAACGTTTACCAATAACTATCCTGTACGTGGATTGAAGGGGGCAGTCGGTACGCAACTCGACAGCCTCACACTCTTCGAGGGAGACCAAGACAAGGTAGCTCAGCTCGAACAAAAAGTTGTACAGCACCTCGGAATCGGAAAAGTTTTTACCAATGTCGGCCAGGTGTATCCGCGGAGCTTGGACTTTGAAACGGTTTCGACTTTTTATCAGATCAGTTCCGCGCTGAGTGACTTTGCCAAACAGATCCGTCTCATGGCCGGCCACGAGCTCGCAGGCGAAGGTTTCGCCAAGGGACAGGTGGGTAGTTCCGCTATGCCGCACAAGATGAACAGTCGCAGTTGTGAGCGTATCAATGGTTTCCATACCATCCTCAATGGCTACCTGAACATGACGGCAGGTTTGGCCGGAGATCAATGGAACGAGGGCGATGTATCCTGTTCCGTGGTGCGTCGCATCGCGTTGCCCGATTCGGTGTTTGCGCTTGATGGGCAGCTGGAAACCTTCCTCACCGTCATCGGTCAGATGGAGGCTTTCCCGGAGGTCATCCGCCTGGAAAACGAAAAGTATTTCCCCTTCCTGGGCACTACGACAATCATGATGGAAGCGGTCAAAGCCGGTGCCGGGCGCGAATCGGCTCACGAAGCCATCAAGGAACATGCAGTTGCCACCATTCGCGATCTGCGGGCTGGAACGATTCAGTCCAACGATCTGGTTACCCGCCTGGCAAACGACGATCGTATCCCTCTGGATCAAGAACAATTGGATGCGATATTCGAAGACGAGACCCGTCTCTCCGGTATGGCTCAGCATCAGGTGGTAAGTCTTGCGAAAAGAGTTGAGTCTGTGAAAGCAAGCTACCCGGATGCAGCCGACTACAAGCCGGGAAAAATCCTATAAGCAAACTGAGGATTTCAGATTAATTCAGGACGCTGCTACCTCCAGTTCAATCTTTACACTGGCCTGAATTCCTGATTTTTTCATGCCATGAAACCTGCCACTGCTGTCTCCACTTATCTTTTACTTACTCTACTCATAACCCTGATTCCCGCTCTCGCCCTGAATGGCGCCGTCGATATGTTTATCAAGATCGGCGACATAAAAGGAGAATCCCTGGATCAAAACCACAGAGACGAGATCGATGTACTCGCCTGGTCCTGGGGAATGTCCAATGATGGGACCACTCACGCTGGAGGCGGGGGAGGCGCCGGGAAGGTCAGCATGCAGGATTTAAGTATGACCAAGTACCTGGATAAATCGACCCCGAAGATTTTGGAAGCCTGTGCTACAGGTTCTCACGTCCCTGAAGCTGTCCTGACTGTTCGAAAAGCGGGTGCGGATCCTATAGAATACCTTATGATCCGAATGGAAAATGTACTGGTAACCTCCGTTTCTACCGGAGGCAGCGGGGGTGAGGACCGTCTAACCGAAAACGTGACTCTTAATTTCAGCAAGGTGCATGTCACCTACGTCCCGCAGGACCCAACTGGAGGTCCTGAACCGCCGGTGGAGATGAGCTGGGATATCGTAGCGAACACACCTTAAGAAGGGTACTATGCTGGGTATCAAAACAGCCGCGGTCCGAATCACATCCCTGGGCTGCATCGCCGTGATTTATTTTACCTCAGTCTCCTTGAAGGGAGTCGATAGTATATACATGCAGATCCCCACCATCCCCGGCGAATCAACGGCCGATGGTCACGAAGCCTGGATCGATCTCCTGAGCGTATCAGCCAACATCAGCAATCCAAGTCATGGATACCTCAGTTTACCCCCCGTCCCTGGAGATATAGTCGCCACCAAGTTTATAGATAAAGCTTCTCCGAAACTAGGCGAAGCACTAGCAGGTGGTGGACTGCTAACCGATGTAGTTGTCGAAATAACCCGAGCTCCAGCCGGCTTAGCCGAATCGACTTATTTTGAATGCCGGCTTAGGGAGGCGTTCATAATCAATCAGCTACTTAAATCGGCTGGTGCAGATCCAACTCCAACAGAATCGGTTTCCTTAAATTATTCACGGATGGACTGGGTTTATCGCGTTCTCAGTCCGGATGGAGTTGCTCTGGAGCAAAGCGGTGCTTATTGGGATTTCGTCGATAATTCAGGGGGTGCTTCTGACGGTGTTCCTGGAAATCAGCCGCCTACATCGGACATCATCGGCAATCAATCCGTCGACCCTGGTACTACGACGGCCATCGATTTCCTGGTAAGCGATACCGAGTCTGATCCAGCGGATCTGGTGGTGACCGCCACCACGTCTCGTCCGGATTTAATAAGCGATTTGTTGGTAACCGGATCGGGCAGGGAGCGCCAAATTTCCTTCCGTTCAAGCGGCGTACTTTCCGGTGCAGCGGCTGTATCTCTGATTATCTCAGACGGAACTTCTACCCGCACCATGTCTTTCGCGGTGCTGATAGATGTGGAGATGACCCCATTCGAAGGATTTCTTACGGCCTATTTAACAGAAGAGGAGAGAAACGATCCGGCCCTTGCCTCACCCATTCAAGATCCGGACAAGGATGGTTTATTAACTCTGATTGAGTATCTGCTCGGAACAAATCCGAGGGAATTTAACCAGGCCGGTGAAGCAATTTCTGTTGCTCACAGGGAGGAAGCGGGTGTGAGAAAGATCGATCTCCAGTTTCGTAGGAGAACAGACGACCCTCTGATCCAGGGAGCGCTTTGGGGGAGCAGCGATATGAAGAATTGGACGAGGCTGGAAACCTCCAACCCTCTCTACGAGGAGACAAACACTCAGGGCGAAAACCCGCTGTTTGAGGATGTGTCGGCATCTATTACGCTTCCGACCGGAACAGATCCCTATTTCGTCCGGCTTCAGGTGCTGGATGCCTTCTGAGCGGTCGGAATGAATGTGATTTTCGAAGACGGTCGGGAGGGCCGAATAATGACCCTAGATTTTCGCAAGCGGCTCGACGATCCCAACATCCAGGGCTGCATCTGGGCCAGCAATAACCTGAAAGACTGGGAACGCATGGATAGCTCAAATCCTATTTATGAGGAATCTAGCCAGCCGGGTCAAAATCCACTTTTCGAGGAGACGACGGCCACCATCACTTTCCCGGATGTTTGTAAGGAACCGCACTTCATCCGCTACCAGGTGCTGGACGTGTTTTGACCGGGGCTTTTTCCGGCCTTGCTGTTTATTTTTCCTCAGCGCATCTATAAGATTGCCAAGATTGAAGCGGCAAATCTAATTAGCCGGTTTTAATCTTTGAAATAGCTGATGTCTGAACTAACTGGAAATTGTCTAGTGGCCCAATCGGGAGGTCCCACAGCGGTGATCAACGCGAGTGTTGCAGGAG
>Ga0114993_10006261_pt1 | contig 11261 bp, 11 predicted proteins | sample ArcticOcean_MG_C_FD_87042 | JGI IMG/M metagenome (GOLD analysis project Ga0114993, IMG submission 87042) | Marine microbial communities from western Arctic Ocean - ArcticOcean_MG_CB2_150 | ecosystem: Environmental > Aquatic > Marine > Oceanic | place: Arctic Ocean: Canada Basin | collected...
GAGTCATCTATCGTCGGGGTCATGTCGGTTGTTTGTGTATTTAGCATTGTTTTTTTCTTTCGTGTTTTGTTTATGGAATTAATCCGCTTCATGCGGTGCTACAATATATGGAACGGCCACGAGGCAAGCGCAAGGCATCATTTGTCGTTCGCGTTCGAGAAGTTCATGCTAGCACGCTATGATTTTCGACGAGGGAAAAAGTGGAGTCAACGTGTTACGCGAAGGTGAAACCGAAATTTGGGGGGGCATCCGTTATATATAGTACCCACCATGAAAATTTTGCACAGTTTTAGATAAAGGGGTGTTTCTCGTCTATCTTTACAGATTCTGTATGGCTACCCCAATGCCATCGCATTGCGACCGCATAACACTGCGTATAGCAGTAGCAATAAACCTTAGGTTTTAATAGGGATATAGTAGGTTTATTAAATAAAGGTTTACTTATTAGGTTTATAAACCTTAGGTTTAAACAATCAAAAACATGGAAGGATTTCAATTATGGCATACGAAGTAAAAGACATGACAGGTTCTATCTTCACGAACCAAGGAAAAGTTAAAGAGAACCAACCTGATTTCACGGGGAATTTCAGAATAAAGGGTACAGACTACTCTGTTGCTGGCTGGTCAAAGACGTCAAAAGCAGGACTGCCGTGGACTAGTTATAAGATAGAGGAAAAACAGGATAAGACACCATTCTAAATGAAGGTAACATGCAAAGGGAAGGAGTTTGAGCAATATGAATGCGATGAAATTAACGCTCTTGGAATTAAGACAGTCGAAAACTGGCGTAATGCAGAGATTGGCGATTGGATACGGACTCATGATGATAAGGTTGTTGAGGTTGTTGGAAGGCGTCACAAAAAGCTTAAGGGCAAGCGTAAGCAACTCACTCTTATTCGCACAGGTTTTGGAGAGACCCCAACCTATTATGCTAAAGTCTACGCCAAGCGGCAAAAAGATTGGTCCGGAAACGACCTCATCTATAAGCAGTATGTTAGAAACGTCCCAGCAACTGTATTACAAAAACAGTTTGCAGACTACATCTCTAAATTTGGAGAACTGGACAAGAACGGAAAGTTTAATTCCGCCTCAATCGTCGACGCATACACGAGCGCCTTTAGTGACAACAATCCCAAACAAGCGCTTAGGCGAGGTGTTAGAATTTTACGAAAAAAATATATCTCTGATAGGATTAGCGTGAACATAAGAGAGACATTGCTAGAACATGGGATGGATGACAACTGGATTGCCAGCAAATATCGAGATATAATTGATAGTTCCCCTCCAAATGCAAAGCTTAATGCGCTTAATCGCGTATCTGAGCTACTAGGGCATACAAGGAAAGAAAAAGAAGAGAAGACCCAAAACATTATTATGATATCAGATGGGGATAAGAAGTTATTGTCAGAAGCAAGACAAAAGTTATCTGACAAAGACATTGGTCGCCTAATGAATGTTGTAAAGAATAAAGGAATACAAGGTGTTATTGACGCGGAAGATACCCAAGGCGACGATTACACTGGAGATTGACGATTCTTACACAGGCATTGTTATGCTTGATGGTAAAGAAACGTTTGTAGAGCCTAATGTGTCTGCCTTGATTCTAAGTATGGTTCAGCAGGTGGATTCTCTTAGTGAAAGATTGGATGTTTATGAAAAATATGTCGTAGGAACAGCAGATGCCTAAATACTTATCAACAAATCAAATGAAGTTCACAGACGGCTCGTCTCGTCTTATGACAACTTTAGAGGGAGGCCGAAAATCAAAGAGGAAAAAACGAATAAAAAAGTGCAAGGGATTAATGAGGAAATCAAAAAAATGATTTCAGACAGGCTTGATTTAGGGCAAGCCAAGTATAATCAAGACGTACCTATACACGACAGCCGGAATTTTACGCAAGAAGCGTTAGAAGAATTGCTAGATGCTTGCGTATATTTGTCCGCTCAAATCCTAAGGATAAAGAACAAGGCGTAACATTGGAACTGTCTTATACAATAGAAGAACGTGAAGATTTAATGAAAAGAATGTACTTAGATATATTCTTTTTTGCCAAATTCATACTAGGCGACCCAGAGCTTCCTATGCATTACCACATCAGAAAAAAGTCTCCAGAGTTTCATAAGGAGATTGTATCTAAGCTGCTGAATCTAAAGGTAGGTTCAAAATTGGCAGTAGTAGCGCCTCGTGGACACGCCAAATCAACCTTAATCAACTTAGTCTACCCATTACACCGTATTCTGTTCGATGAAGAGAAATTTATTCTTTTAATATCGGAATCAGAAAAGCAATCAAAATTTTATTTAGAAACTATTGGGAATGAAATAGAGTTCAATGAAAAATTGCAGTATTTTTTTGGAGATAGAAAGGGTCGGAATTGGGGCAAAGAGGAAAAAGAATTTGTAGCAGGCTTTGACGACAATGGGATACCAAATAGTTATTGTAAAGTGCTTATTCGTGGTACAGGTCAGAAGGTTCGTGGATTAAAATACGGAGCCTACAGACCAACGCTTACGGTGATTGATGACGGAGAGGGCGAAAGAAATACAGCGACACAAACATTACGCGACCAATTTAGACAATGGCTAAATGGTGCGGTTATTGCCGGTTCTGGTGACTCAAAACTTATATTTATAGGGACAATCGTAGACGAAGAGTCTTATTTAAATAGAATTGCAGGTCATTTAGCTTATGATAAGAACGGTGTACGTAAAATAAAAGGTTGGGATAGTTTATTCTACCAAGCTATCCTACAGGATAACCCGATTGGGAAGTTTACGGCAAGTGGCAAGGAGATTCTAGATAAAAATGATAAACCCAAGGTATTGTGGGAAGACTATAGGCCGTACGACTGGCTTATCGCCGAGCGAGACAGGTTGGTATCTGAGGGTGATGTTGCTTATTTCTACCAAGAATACCAGAATATACCAATGGATGACAGTTTTCGAGTGTTTAAAAAAGAAAACATTAACTATTGGGAGGGACATTTTAAAAATAGCGATGATTTCTCTATTATTATACGCGACGTTGAAGATGAGACTTGGGAAATCCCCGTCAATGTCTTTATAGGAGTCGACCCGGCTTCAAGTGAGAATATAAAAGCTGACTTTTCAGTTATTATGGTTGTAGGAGTAGACTCTGAGAACAATATTTATGTAATTGACTACCATCGAGGTCAAATGGCGCCAATGGATTTAGCTGATAAGTTAACCGAAATGATAGAACATTACAAGCCAAAACTCGTAAACATAGAGGAGACTGGGCATGTTATGCTTTCCGATTATATGATGCGCGAGTCCAAGCGGACTGGGAAGTTTTACAATGTGATGCCTAAGAAAGCAATCAAAAGTAAGTACTATAGGATAAAACAATTACAACCTTATTTCGCAAGTAACGCTATGTGTATAAAGGATGAGCATTGGGAGTTGGAACAGGAACTTTTGAATTTCAAAGAACATGGAAGTTTTAAAAAAGACACTTTAGACGCTTTAAGATGGGCGATTGACGATATCTACGCACCTAGACACGGTTATGATGAGGACGGCGCTCCATATAGAGGGTATTCTCCATTTAAGGGAATAGATTGGGAAACAGGACAAAGTGTATTTGCATAATATAGACAATAATGAGTAATATACGGTAGCATGATAAATTTAAAAAACATCAAACTTGATGAAATATCTGCGTCTGACATTAGTGATGAGTACGTTTACTTCCAATCCTCGGCAGATGAACATAAGTACCAAATGTCAGAAGACGAAGAGTTTTATTTAGGTTTACAATTAACAAGAGCGCAAAAAGAGTATTTAGTAGGCGTTGGTCAACCACCTGAGGCGAATAATAAAATTAGACCAGCCGTCGAGCAAGTGCTGTCCAATGTCGCCGGTTCTAGTCCGGAATGGGATGTAAGACCTACGGGAAAAACAGACTCTGAAGTTGCGTTTGTATACAATAAATTATTAGATAAAATCTGGTACGAATCAGATGGAGATAGGCATTTCCGTTCAATTGTAAAAGACTATACAGTCAAGGGTGTAGGCTACATGTATGTCTACCCAGACTGGCAGTCAGAGCAGGGCAGAGGTGGCATAAAGGTAAAAAGAGTTGCCCCTGAGAATGTGTACGTTGACCCAAATTCAACAGACCCGTTCTTTAGGGATGCATCTTCCATAATACTCTCAGATACTAGCACGAAGACTTCTATGAAGGTAATGTTCCCCGAGCATGCTGCCGAGATAGAAGACGCTCATGAAGATTATAGGGATGACGAATACCCGACCTCTAAATACAATAGAGACGATATAATAAGAAGAAGCGATGTAAATGATGCTAGACAAGGGAAGGTTAGAAGGTTTATACGATGGTCCAAGGTAAGCGAAGAACAGATTCTTTTGACAGACAAACTGACCAGCAGACAGAAAAGCTTTAATAAAAAAGAATACGATGAGTTTAAGGCGACCAAAAGATATAAGGCTTATATTGCTGAAAATCAAGTAGAAGAAGAAAAGATATTCATTACAAGAGTAAGGGAAAGCTTTGTTATCGGCGATGCGATGATATATGATATTGTCTTACCATTAGAAGACTATCCCATTGTTCCTGCTTGCAATGAGCATAATGGGAACCCATATCCCGCTGGCGATGTCAGGCATGCAAAGACTCCGCAAAGAATGTTAAACAGAACCGAGGCATTACTTATATCTCACGCCACTAGTACAGCCAGTTTTAAATTGATTTATGAAGATGGCGCAATTGACCCGGAAGAGCTTGAGAAGTGGTTTGTTCCTAACGCTATTATAAGAGCGAACCCGTCAGCATTAAGGGAAGGTAAGATTAAAGAATTATCCCCGCCTGCTATAAGTTCCCAGCTCTATTTAGAGAAGCAAAGATATGAAACGGATATAGAGACAGTATTTGGTGCTTATAAATTCCAACAAGGAAACCCGGCTGGGGCGGTTGGCACATTTGGAGAAGCAAAGATATTAGACGAATCTTCTTCTAGAAAACAAAACTGGAAGATATTACCTGCATACGATATGCTCACGCATATAGGTAGGCTTATATCTAAGTACATCCCCTATGTATATGACAAAGAAAGAATTTTAAGAGTCATAAATCCTTTAGGTATTGAAAAAGAACTAAAGATTAATGTCCCTGTAATAAACGATTACACAATGGCGATTGAAAGAATGTACGATGTTACAACGGCAGAAGTAGATATAAGAGTTGTAATCGGAAGTACTCGCTCGAAGAGTCCTACCGCGGACTTGGCTAAAGATATACAACTGTTACAAGTTGGTATCTATGACAAGACTCAGGTAATCATGGGCTTGCAGGGTGATGTAGATAAAGCTGCGTTGATTTCCAGATTGAGCGAGATAGAACAATTAAAGGCTCAGAATCAACAGTTGTCACAGCAGTTGAAAGGTGTAAGCGGAGATTTGCAGACGCGAGAAAGGGAGCTGTTCCATTCAAAAATGCGAGCAGAAGTCTCCGAAGCAACAAAGCCCGTACAGCAAGCTGTAAGTAACTTAAGGGCAACAGCGAAGAACGAGGAAAGAAAACAGAAAGAGATGACAGATAAAACAGCTATTGATTTAGCTGACTTAAGAAGCACGGTTAACTCAGAAGGAACGGCTTCTAGTCCATTTGAAGAACAAGTCGGATTAGGATAACCAAAAGAAAAAGGAGCATCGAATGTCTAAGAATACGACAAGTACACAGGAACCTAAGAAAGATAACTTGATTGGCATGTTAAATACGTTTAACGAAGGCCCAACTAGCTCTAAAGAGGCGAATGTGAAAAACGAAATAGAATCTAAAGCAGAAGAACCCATTGAGCTTTCTAAGGAAGAACAAGCAGAGATAACTCAAAAGGAAGAAATAGCTGTAGAAGAAGTTAAAAAATGGCTTATTGATAATAAGTTTGAAGATACCGAAGAAGGTCGAGGTAAGCTCGCTGATGCATATAAAAACATACAAAGTGCAAAAGATAGAGCTGAAGGCGAACTTCGTGATAAAAGTTCAAAATATGAAAAGCTCGACGTAATCGACTCTTGGTTGCAGAAAAACCCTCATATTGTAGAAAAGTTGCAAGTAGAAGCCGACAAGCAAGAAGCTGGTGGTTCTCCTCAAAAGCCGGAAGATTATGAAATACTAGAAGAAGCCAGCGATGGCTCATCTTCGCAAGTCTGGCGGCAGGAATATGACCAATGGTTGATTGACCAAGGCGCTAAAAAAGCAATGAATCAATTTGAAGGCGTAAGGCAAAAAGAGAGTCAAGTAAAAGCACGTGAAGCTGAAGTAACTGAACTTAAGTCGTTAGGTATGACGGAAGAAGAAATACAATCATACTATGGTTTTATGAAAAGTCCTGAAAATGTAACAACTTCTAATATGGTTAAGGTGTGGAAGGTTCTGAACGGAAAACAAGAAAGTGCAAATTCTCCTTCAGAAAAAGAAAAGGCTAGTCAAAATAAGGTTTTGGAAATGGAAAGAGTTCAGAGTGGCGCTTCAGTCGAAGGCAACTCTACTCCCGCCAAGAAACCTCAAGATAAAGAATTAGATGACTTTATGAAGGGAATATTGCAATTTAGCAAAAAATAACCCTAAATAAAGGAGTATGTCAAATGGCATATACATATGGAGCCGGAACCGCTGGACAATTCAGCGACGGCACACAAAGACAAGTACTCGAATTAGGTCCAAAGATTTATTATTACAATGAATCTGTAACACCTTTGCTATCCATTTCAGGTCGTACAGGCACAGTAGGAACTCCTGTACCGATTTTTGAATGGATGGAAGACGAGTATTTCATTAAAAGAAGCGTAAAAACCGAAATAACAAGTTCGGATGTAACCGATACCGCAACCGCTGGAATCAATGGTGATAATGCTATTGTTAAATTCCGAAGACAAGCTCAAGTTGAGGCATTTGAAGTTGGTGGAATCTATACAGCTACTGTAGCTGGTGGTTCTGCTGCTTTAACAACCGCTGTAACTCATTTTATATGTGTTGCAATTGGTAAAGATGTAAACCTAGCTAGTCCAACGGATAAACATGTTCAATTCTTAAGCGCTCATAAGCATGCTTCGTTAAATGCTTATAACGTTGAAGCAGTTGCTGATAGTACGGACATGATTACAGCTGATGCAGCCGGTGTTCTTACCTTAACCTACGTTGCAACAGCGGGTCAGTTTTATGACAATGCTGTAGCAACTACTTACTATGGAAATGACCCGATGGGCTTTGGCGAAGTCGCCTTTGCTGATGCTGATTATTTCATGGTAGCTGGTGGTAATGGTGAGTATGCTGAAGGCGCTGCTGTTGGTTCTGAGACTCGTAAAAAAGTTCGTAGATTAAAGAATTGTACGCAAATCTTTCGCGAACCCTATACGATTACTCGTACCGCTAGAGTTTCCGACCAATACGGTGGACCAGAACTTGCAAGGTTGCAAGCTCGTAAGCTAGCCCAGATTAAAGCTAACGTAGAATACGCTATGCTTTTTAATGGTGCAATTAGCCTAGATGCTACTTCTGCTAACCCTAAAAGAACCTTCGCAGGTTTGGGTGTTGGTGGAACGGCTGGTATTATTCAAACTAATAACGCTGATGTTGATTCTTCGTTACAGTTGAATAACTCATCTGGAACACTTGCGTTGTTTGACGCTGTTGTTGAGCATATTTTCCAAGATACCATCGATGGTTCAATGGAAAAAACGGTTTTTGCATCCAATAAATGGTTGCTAAAACTTACAGCAATGGTTAGAGCGAACTCTACAAGTAATCTTAACGCCATGATGGGCGAAGAAGAACGAGCTGGGTTAAGAGTAATGAGTTACATGGGGCCAGTAGGCACATTGAACTTCGTTCCTCATCCTTTCTTGAAAGGCGCTTACGAAGACTACGCAGTAGCTGTAGACTTTAACAATTTTGACACGCGTATCTTAGCCGAATCTGATTTTCAGCTTCGCAGAGATATCGTTCAAGATGGTAGTGACGGTCAAACAGACGAATGGCTAGTTGAAGCAGGTGCTGAAATTCGCCAAGAACAAACTCATGCAATAATGAAGCTTGTTTAAGTAAACAGTTTAAAGGGGGTAATTAAACCTGCCCCCTTTTACTAAAGATTTGATATGACTAAAGAAGAAAATAATAAATTTAAAAAACTAGCAGGAAGCGAAGCATAATGAGATACCAAGAAGCGTATGAAATGATTGAAGCGGGTTTAAGCAAAGCAGCGCTAGGCTTCCCAATTACAGAGCCTTTAATCGCTAGCTTCTTTGATAATAAGGTGCAAGAGGTTGGAGCTAGAGTTCTGAGGAAAAGAAATTCACAGACCTTCTCCACTAGTACGACGAATGTTTATACTTTGAGTAATGAAGACGCTAGCATGCGGATTTACAAGGTAGCGATGATTGGGAGTAACGACAGTAAGACCGTTCCCTACGTTAGTGAAAAAAGATATGCAGAAGGAATAGATGAGGACACTATTCAGAATATTGGATATTTTGTTAGTGAAGAGAGCGCAAGCACCGGAAGCATTACCGGAGCAACAAGCGCAAATCCGATTGTAGTGACAAGCTCGGCCCACGGACTAGAGACTGGAGATAGAGTAAAAATTACCGATATAGTCGGTTTGCTTTCTGCCACCGGAGCTAAGAGCGAGGTGAATGACGTTGTGCATAGTATCACGGTCACGAGCGCTGGCGCATTTAGCATCCCCGTAAAAGGCGCCGCTTACGGCACAGCTTATGGTAGCGTCGGGACTTGGACTCTGGGCGGGATTAAGCTAACCTTAACTAAAACACCAGATTCTGGAAGTACATTGAAAGTTTATTACTATGCAACCCCTATGCCGAAGAATGCAGTCACGGATGGGGTCGATTTGCCTGCTCAACTTATTCCAGCTTGTGTGCATTATGCATTGGCGCACTTTCTACTCTTAGATAGCCAGATGCAAATTGGTAGCGGACATTATGGGATAGCGGAGAAGATAGAAAAAGAATTCATAGAGACAAGAAATTCAAGAGAGGCTAAACCAGACATTATACCACCACCATTACAGGATTTTATTTTCTAATGAGTACATTTAAAGTAAGAATAGAAGATTACGTTGGAGCAGTAGGTGACGATACTTTCTTAGGTGACGCGCTAACTGATACAGCAGCAGAAGTCATAAGAGCAATACCAGACGATAAGATTAAAGGATTTACGCAAGAATCTGGAGATATAACAAATAACTCTACAAATATCGCTAATCATAGAATAGTTAGCGTTATAAGGGAGCGCGGGACAAATGGCGAATACGTTGAATGTAGGGAATTGCCTGTTAAATATTTTAGAAAAGCTCAGGACTCTAATAGTATGTTTTCCGCTAGCGTAGAATCTCCTATCTACATTATTAAGAATAGCTCTATTTATGTATTCCCAACGCCCGGAGTAAGTCCAAATGCTTTTAGAGTTGAAAGTGTAATTTTCCCGACTGTAGTTGCAAGCGCCTCCGACATTACTGACACTCCTGATTCCTTCCCTGATAGTATGGAGGACGTAGTTGTTGTTGGTGCTAGCGCAAAAGCGTGTCAATATTTAATGGCGAGAGTAAAAGACTCTATGCCCTCTGAGCCGGTAATCGTGCTAAGTGACATTGCAATCCCTTCGACTCCCAGCAACCCTACTATATCTTTTTCAAACGCTTCTCTTGGTGATGCCGTTTCCGCGGCGCAGGATGCAATTACGGTTGGACCTACAGATGCTGCCGGGATAAATGAGTCCGCAGGACCTTCGAATGCGAGCGGGACAGCTTCTACAGGTTCGGGTGCTTCATCTTATACAAAACCGGATGTCGGCGGAACAGCAACTTCGATAACTTCGGTTACAAAATTAGATGCTGAGAACGTTATAGACGATTACGATGGTAACTCAATAGAGGTTGACCAGTGGTTCGCAACGCTATCACACTTTATCGAAGATGAGGAAGATTCTGAATTGGCCGCTTCGCAGGTCGCAAAAATAAAGACTTATATAGAGGCGTTCAATGCTGAGGCAAATAGTGCTAGAAGCGCAATGCAAGCGCTAATTGAAGACGCTAGAAACCTAACGCAAGCCAGCATAGCTACTGCCGGAGATGCGACTCAAGCGTCGGTTGCTAATGCTGCTAATGATGTCTCGATTAGGAATGCTTCGATAGCAAGTCAGACACAAGCCTCTGTCGCAAATGCGTCTAACGATGTTAACGCTTCTATTTCTAAGATGAGAGAGAGTACTGGAGCTGCCGTAGCGAAGATGTCTCAAAGTACTAGTGTAAACGTTTCAAATGCCGCTAAAGTTTTAGAAGCGTCAATACAAGATTACACTTTGGAAGTTAATAAATTCGGAGCAGATATTCAGAGATACTCAGCTGAAGTAAGCGCGGTAATAAACGAATACTCAACCGATGTCCAAAAATACTCAGCTCAAGTGGAGAGATACACAAAGGAGTATACTTGGTATCAAGACCAATACGTTAGACTTGATACGAAATTCAAAGAATCGTTGCAAGTCTTGATTGCCAACTAATGCCTAATAAAAAAATCGTAACAAAAGTTATGGTTCATCCGACTGAATACATTACCGCTCAAGCTCATTATTATAACGATAGTGACATAGGAAAGCGATTGTCCGGTAAAAATACCGTAGATATTGCAGATACTCAGCATTCCAGTTTTTTTTCTAGTAATAAAGAGATTACCGCTACTGGTGCTGTTTTAAATACAGGTGGAGTTACAATTATTTATATTATGATAAAGAATAAAACAGGCAACGACGCTTTTCTGGCTCTTGATGGTAGTAATTATAAAACTAAAATTTCTAAGAACGATGTTTTTTCAACAGAAGTAGATTCTGTTTCATCAGCCAATATCAAAGTAAAGACTGGTACTGGGACAGCGACGACTAACATAGAGTATATAGTAGCACAATGAGTGCAGTTGCAAGGAGAATCCAATACAATACGCAGGTTATACCTTATAATTTAAATTCGGTAACACCTACTAGTATAGTATTCGAGGAGTTTACAAAGAGCTATGGAGCGACTACAGAGAATGTTATTGATTCTGATGTGAAAAAATCTTATGGATGCTCTAGCTTTATAGATATCACAGCAAATCAGGTGGATGACAAGTGGTATAACGTTTCTAAGAATTGGGATAATGCTCACGAAGCGTGGAATTTAATTACTGATAAAAAATGGGAATTAGGGGAAGGGCTAACTACCTCCGGA
>Ga0114993_10006264_pt1 | contig 11259 bp, 8 predicted proteins | sample ArcticOcean_MG_C_FD_87042 | JGI IMG/M metagenome (GOLD analysis project Ga0114993, IMG submission 87042) | Marine microbial communities from western Arctic Ocean - ArcticOcean_MG_CB2_150 | ecosystem: Environmental > Aquatic > Marine > Oceanic | place: Arctic Ocean: Canada Basin | collected...
CAGTTGGCATAGTCCCTGCTTCATATTTTTCTGGTGAAGGAGCGTATGAGATTGTATTTTTATTCACTTCATTAATCATTCCACCTCCTCCTATATAAGGAGGTAATTTTTCAAGCCATTTTTTTTTAGCATACAAGATGCCAACTCCTGTTGGCCCATATACCTTATGACAAGATATTGCATAAAAATCACAATCTAAATCTTTAACATCTATTTTTATATGTGGTGCACTTTGGCAACCGTCTACTAAAACAGGAATTTTTTTTTTATGAGCTATATCAATTATTTCTTTAACTGGCACAATTGTTCCTGTTACATTTGAAAGATGTGTTACAGCTATTATTTTAGTTTTTGAAGTTATTAATTTTTCAAATTCGCTAATAATTATATCGCCATCATCATTTATTGGCGCAAATTTAATTACAGCTCCTTTACTTTCCCTAAGATAATGCCAAGGAACATAATTAGAATGATGTTCTAGTTCAGTAATTAAAATCTCATCTCCTTTTTCTATATTTTGTTTTCCAAAAGTTGAGGCAACTAAATTTATTGATTCTGTAGCATTTTTGGTAAAAATAATTTCATCTTTAGAATTTGCATTAATAAAATCTTTCACACTCATTCTTGTTTCTTCAAATTTATTTGTTGCATTAACAGATAACGAGTGAATACTTCTTCCTATATTAGAAAATTCATTTTTATAAAAATCATCCAATCTTTTGATTACACTTATTGGTTTTTGAGATGAATTGGAACTATCCAAATAAACCAAAGGTTTTCCATTTATTTTTTTATTCAAAATTGGAAACTGCAACTTAATATTTTCTATATTCATTTATACATTCGCCTTATTAATTCTTTCAACAAATAATTGTGAGATTAATTTTTTAACATCAGATTCTGCAATAGTTTCAATAACTTCATTAAGAAAACCTTCAACGATCATTTTATTTGCTTGTTGTTTAGTCAGGCCTCTCGACATTAAATAAAATATAGAGTTTTCGTCAATATTTCCTGTAGTTGAACCATGTGAACATTTAACGTCATCTGCATAAATTTCTAATTCTGGTTTTGAATTAAATTCTGAGTTTTCGGATAAAATTAAAGCCTTGCTAAGTTGATATCCGTTAGTTTTTTGCGCTCGTCTATCAACATATATTTTTCCTTGATAGGTGCCATTGCTTTTATCAAGTAAAACACTTTTAATTAACTGTGAGCTTTTACAATTTTCGAATTTATGATTTACATTTGTTTTTAATTCATGATGCTGATTGCCATTTAAAAGCATTATACCATTTATAAAACATGAGCTAAAGTTTTCTAATAAATTACAATGAATTTCATTTTTAATTAAGTTTGGACCTAAGGATAATAAAAAATTTTCAAAAACGCTATTAGAAAAGCTGTTAACTTTTGTAGAACAATAGTTATAAGATTGATCTAAGGTTGCATTGATACTATATTTTTTAAGAATGGCATTTTTTTTAATAGTATAATTATGAATACTATTATTAAAATATTTAATATTATTTTCACTTTTATAGAAATCAACTAAACTTAAATTTGAATTTTCCCCAAGCGATATAAAAACTTTATTATTTACAATTTTACTATCTGCTGATTTATTAAAAAAGTTATATAAAACTAAAGGTTTATTAAATGAATAATTATTATCTATCTCGCAAATTATACCATCATTTACTAAAGCATGATTTAGGGAAATCATAGAGTTTTGATCATCCTCAAAATATTTTTTTATTTTTTCAAATTCTTCTTTATTCTCAAGTGCAACTTTTAAAGATTTAATATTTATTTTTTTTTCATCTTCAAAACTGAAGTTTGATTCAATAAAACTTCCATTTAATAAAATTATTTTATTGTGATCAAAATTTTTTAATAAAAAGCTACTGTTAAGCTGTAAACTATTTTTATTTTCAAAAATCTGGAGATTTAAAAAGTTATTATTAATAATAGTTTTAAGGTCTGTATATTTCCAATGTTCTTGTCTTTTAGTGGGAAAACCTTGTTCTTCAAATTTTTTAAAGCTTAGAGCTCTTATGCTGTCTAACTCCTTTGGGCCCATATTTAATTTTTGGAAATCTTTAAATTTCAAATTCATCTTGCTGTTGCTACACCTTCGTAACCATCTTTTTCTAATTCTTGTGCTAAGTCACTGGACCCCGTCTTAACTATTTTACCATTCACCAGTACATGAACAAAATCTGGCTTTATGTAATCTAATAAACGTTGGTAATGAGTAATAATTAAAAATGATCTATTTTTATTTCTTAGTGCGTTAACACCATCAGAAACTATTCTTAATGCGTCAATATCTAAACCCGAATCTGTTTCATCTAAAATTGCAAGCTTTGGTTCTAATATTGTCATTTGTAAAATTTCATTTTTTTTCTTTTCTCCACCAGAAAAACCTACATTTAACTGTCTACTTAAGATTTTTTCTTCAATTTTTAAATTTTTTGACTTTTCTTTAACTAATTTTAAAAAATCCAAAGAATCTAATTCTTTTAAGTCTCTAAACTTTCGAACAGCATTTAAAGAAGTTTTTAAAAAATTATTTGTATTAACGCCAGGTATTTCAGTTGGATATTGAAAAGCTAAAAAAATTCCTTTTTGTGCTCTTTCTTCAATTGGAATGTTTAAGAGATCTTTTCCTTCATATAATACTTTACCTTCAATTTTATAACCTTTTCTGCCTGATAAAATATTAGCTAGAGTACTTTTTCCCGAACCGTTTGGTCCCATAATGGCATGAACTTCGCCATTCCTAATTTTAAGATTAAAATTTTTTAATATTTTCTTATCTTCTATTGATGCACTAAGATTACTTATGTCTAGCATTAACCAACGCTACCTTCTAAGCTAATTCCAACTAATTTTTGAGCTTCTACTGCAAATTCCATAGGTAATTGTTGTAGCACTTCTTTGCAAAATCCATTCACAATCAGACTTACAGCTTCTTCTTGATTTAAACCTCTTTGATTGCAGTAAAAAAGTTGTTCTTCGCTTATTTTAGAAGTAGTTGCTTCATGTTCAATATTTGCGGTAGAATTTTTATTCTCAATATAGGGAATTGTATGGGCCCCACAGTTGTTGCCCATTAGCAATGAATCACATTGTGTATAATTTCGTGCATTACTTGCTTTAGAATTTATTTTTACTAAACCTCTATAAGTATTATCAGCAAATCCTGCTGATATTCCCTTTGAAATAATTTTACTTTTAGTATTTTTACCCAAATGAATCATTTTTGTTCCTGTGTCAGCTTTTTGATAATTATTGGTAATCGCTATAGAATAAAATTCACCAACTGAATTATCACCTTGTAAAATACAACTTGGGTATTTCCATGTGATAGCTGACCCAGTTTCTACTTGGGTCCAAGAAATTTTAGAATTTTTTCCTCTACATGCTCCCCTTTTTGTAACAAAATTATATATTCCACCTTTTCCATTTTTATCACCTGGATACCAGTTTTGAACAGTAGAATATTTTATTTCAGCATTATCTAAAGCTACTAATTCAACATTTGCAGCATGTAGTTGATTTTCATCACGCATTGGAGCTGTGCATCCTTCTAAATAACTTACATAACTATCCTTGTCCGCTATGATTAAAGTTCTTTCAAATTGTCCTGTTTCAGAAGCATTAATTCGAAAATATGTTGAAAGTTCCATGGGACATCTGACTCCTTCAGGAATATAAACAAATGATCCATCTGTAAATACAGCTGAATTAAGTGTTGCAAAGTAATGATCTGTAATTGGAATGACAGATCCTAAATATTTTTTTACTAACTCTGGATGATTGCGGATTGCTTCTGATATAGGGCAAAAAATAATGCCTTTTTTTGTCAACTCAGCTTTAAAAGTTGTAGCAACAGAAACAGAATCAAAAACTGCATCAACAGCTATACCACTTAATCTTTTTTGTTCTTGCAAGGGAATACCTAACTTTTTATATGTTTCTATTAATTTTGGATCTACTTCACTAAGATTTTTTGGTTTATTAGAAGCACTTTTAGGAGCCGAATAATAATATAAATTTTGATAATCTATTTTTGGGTATTTAGGTTTTTGCCAATTAGGTTCTTTTAAACTTTTTAATCTATTAAAAGCTTTTAATCTCCACTCCAACATCCATTGAGGTTCTTTTTTAATATTTGATATAAATTTAATTACTTCTTCATTTAAACCTTTTGGAGCTCTAATGCTTTCTATTTCAGTTGTAAAACCATATTTGTATTCTTTTGATTCTCTCAATTCTTCTTGTTTCATTAATTTAATTCTTTCTGTTTATATTTTGTATATTTTACAACAATGTCTCTTAATGTATTTTTTTCAAAAAAATCATTTATATGGTTTTCTAAATCGTCCCACAAATTATGCGTAATACATTTAATTGATTTACCGGTACATCCTTTTTTTGATTCTTTTTTACATCCGACTGTTTTTACTTTTTCGTCTACAGCATTAATAATGCTTAATAACTTAATTTCATCTGGGGATTTAGATAATAAATAACCTCCAGATGGTCCTCTTGAGCTTTGAACTAAGTTATTTTTTTTTAATTTGAAAAAAATTTGTTCTAAAAAAGATACTGAAATTCCTTGTCTAAGTGAAATTTCAGTCAAGCTTGTTGGCTCACTAATATTAGTTTTAGCTAAATCAGCCATTGCCATCACCGCATATCTACCCTTGTTTGTTAATTTCATATTAATAATCTTGAGTTTTAAGGCTTTTTTACTTAATCCTACTTAATTAGTCAAGTATAGAAATAAATAAAAATAGCGCATACTAAACGTGCTATAAAACTTATCTTTTTAGTGAAAATAATTATCATTACTAATCAATTATGAAAAATGAAAGTAAAGAAATTTTTATTCCCGGACCAAGTGGAAGAATACAAGCTCAATACTATAAAAGTAAACAGGTAGGAGCTCCTATTGCTTTAGTCTTACAACCACATCCTCAATACGGCGGGACAATGAACAATAGAATTGTTTATGAATCATATAATTGTTTTTTTAAAAATGGTTTTTCCGTTATAAGAATTAATTTTAGAGGTGTACAAAAAAGTGATGGTATTTTTGATAATGGTCAAGGAGAACTTTCTGATGCTGCCGCTGCATTAGATTGGATAGAAAAAGAAAACCCAGGATATAGTCAATGTTGGGTTTCTGGTTTTTCTTTTGGTTCACTTATATGTATGCAGCTAATAATGAGAAGACCAGAAGTAAATAAGTTTGTAGCAATTTCTGTTCAACCAAATGTTTATGATTTTACATTTTTAGCACCATGTCCTATTTCTGGTTTAATGATATCAGGTAAAAATGATGAGTTAGTTCCAGAGGAAAATTTACTTGGTTTAAAAAATAAATTAAAATTACAAAAAAATATTGATGTAAAGTTCGAATTGGTAGATAAAGCAAATCATTTTTTTAAAGGTAAAGAAAAAGATTTGTCAACAATAATTGAATCTTATATAAAAAATAAAATATCAGTTTTTTAATTTTTGATAATAACTCCACCAGTACAAGGTTTTCTTACACCTGATGTTTCGGGAAAAGAAATTGGGAGTTTTAAAAAAGATCTAATTGCGAGATAAGCAAAAGCTTGTGATTCAATAAAATCACCATCAATACTAAAATCATCAATTTTTATTAAAGAACATTTTATTTTTTTTTTAAAACTTTCCATTAAAAATTTATTTTTTCTTCCCCCTCCACAAACAATTACTGCTTTTGGATAATTATTCATTAATTTATTTATAAAATGTGAATAAATTTCAGAAGAATATTCAGTTATTGTAGCTGCTCCATCTTCTAAAGATAATGCATTAGCAAAAGAGTAGTCATAATCACCAACATCATGAGATCTAGGTAAATTAATATTATTACTCACACAGGTTTCGTCTAAATTATTAACCCAATTTCTTAATCCTTTATCTAAAATTGTTTTATTTATTTTTCCAGATTTTGCTACCATTCCATTTTCGTCATAATTTTTCTCAGATTTTTTTCGCATCCATTGATCAATTAAACAATTTCCAGGACCTACATCTAAGGCAAATATTTGATCATTTTTACTATTATCATAATGGTTTACACCTGTAACATTTGCTATCCCTCCTATATTTAGAATCAATACAGGCAGCCCATTAGGATTTAATTTTTTTTTAGCTAGTAATAAATGAAAAATTGGCGTTAGCGGAGCACCCTCTCCTCCATTTTTAATATCATTTTCTCTAAAATTATAAATAACAGTTTTGTTTGTTAGTTTTGAAAGAAGTTTTCCATCTCCTAGTTGTATAGATTTTTTTTCTAGAGGGTTGTGAAAAATAGTTTGTCCATGAAAACCTATTAAATCAACTGAAAATTTATCTTTAATAATTTTATTCACCACATCTGCATGAAATAATGTAATTTTTTTTTCTATATCCTTAAATTCTTGAGATAAATTTTCTAATAAAACATTATTATAATTAGGCTTTCTATATTTAGTAATTTTATCTCTTAAACTAGATAAATTTTTATAAATTTCATTGTTATATTTAAAATATTGGTCAAATACTCCATGATATTGATTCTCACCATCTGATTGAATTATAGAAGCATCAACCCCATCCATTGATGTTCCGCTCATTAGACCTAAACTTAAATAAGGTTTATTCATAAATTATATTTTATTCAAAAAGAATCTTGTATATTACAACTTAAAGAAGTTAAAAATTCATGCAAGAAACATTTCTTAAAGAATTTCAAAAAAGGGGTTATTTTAAACAGTGCACTGATGAGTCCGCTTTAAGTGAACTAATGTCTAAAGGAAAAATTAAAGCTTATATAGGTTTTGATTGTACCGCGCCTAGCTTGCATGTTGGAAGCTTAATGCAAATAATGTGCTTGCGTCTTCTACAAAAATATGGCCATCAACCAATTATCCTTTTAGGAGGAGGTACAACTTTAATAGGAGACCCATCTGGGAAGGATGAAACTAGAAAAATATTAAATAAGAAAGAAATTCAAAAAAATATAAAAAGTATTGAAAATGTTTTTAAAATTTTCTTAAAAACAAAAAATTCAAAAACTAAACCCATTTTTGTAAATAATTATTCATGGTTAAATAAATTAAATTATATTAATTTTTTAAGAGATATAGGAAAGCATTTTACACTTAATAAAATGTTAACATTTGATAGTGTTAAATTGCGTTTGCAAAGAGAACAGTCCTTAAGTTATATGGAGTTTAATTATATGATGTTACAAGCTTATGATTTTTATGAACTTAATAAAAAGCATAAATGTTTTTTACAAATTGGAGGTTCAGATCAATGGGGCAATATAGTTAATGGAACTGATCTAATCAAAAGAAAGAATCAAAAACAAGCTTACGGTTTAACTACACCTTTAATTACAACTTCTTCTGGTTCAAAAATGGGTAAAACAGAAAAGGGTGCGGTTTGGTTAAATGAAAAAATGCTTTCTCCATATGATTACTGGCAATTTTGGAGAAATACAGATGATAAAGACGTAATAAAGTTTTTAAAACTTTTTACAGACTTGCATCTTGAAAAAATAGATAATTTAACAAAAAATACTCAAGATATTAATAAACTTAAAATTTTATTAGCTAATGAAGCTACATCAATGCTACATGGATTAAAGGCTGCAAAAGATTCTGAAACAACTGCACAAAAAACTTTTGGCGATAAATCGATTGGTAAAAATCTCCCTATAGTTAAAGTAAAAAAAAAAATAATTTTTAATGGGATCAATATTATTGATTTAGTAATAAAAACAAATCTAACTAACTCTAAAAGTGAAATTAGAAGAATGATTAAAAATAAAGGTATAAGAATTAATAATGAAATTGTTGAAAATGAAACTTTAACTATTAATCAAAATAATTTTGACAAAGAAAATAATTTAAAAGTTTCACATGGTAAAAAGCAGCATGTGATTATAAAAGCTATTTAGATTTTTTTTTATTTTTTTTCATACTTTCAACTGCCCTGACAATAAATCTAGGTGTTAAAGTTTTTATAGGATTTACTGTCGTTTTAACATTTGACGGAGGGCCCTTCATTTTAAAACTAACACCCACCACACCTTCACCAGTTTTTTTTCCAACAAGTATATTTCCTAAAATTGGAATTGAAGCAATAATTGAATTTAACTTTGTGGCTGGCACAAGAGTACCTCTTAAACTTACCGTTTTACCTTTGTCCACGTAACCTTCTAACAGAATTGAAACAGCTGGTCCAAAAGCTAATGCTTCTTCTATATTAAAAATATTTTCTTTAGAGTTTGATTTCATCTCAAAGGACTCAAATCTTATGCCTTCTCCACTAAGAGTGTCTGCGATACCTCTTAAAGAAGCTAAGGTTAATAATTTTGCTAAAGCTGGAACCTTTGAAACTTTAAAATCTGTTATTATTAAATTAGAATTAGAAATATCCTTAGAAATTATTGACTCATATTCTAATTTACCTCCTTCAAAACCTTTAATAAAATTGACATGTTTAACAAAAGGTCTAGCTCTATCAGATATAACTTGTAAAGTTTTTTTACTTTCGTCTATTTTATAGAGAGACATTTCAATTATTTCATTTTCTGAAAAATTTCCTTTTAGGCTTAACTTTTCATAAGAACCTTGGTTAATTAAAGAAATCATTGAGAATTCAGAGATATCATCATTCGTTCCCGTAAAAACTCTATCAAAGTCTATCTTTATTTCACTACTAAATTTTTTGCTAAATATATTGTTATTATTTTTTTTATAAAGCGATTTTAACAAGGGTTGTGCATCAAAAAATTTTCCTGAAATTACTATTTTTTTGTTAGATTTATTAACTAAAAAATCATTATTCTTACTCCCTTTAGAAAATGTTTTAACTTTAGCTTTTTTTAAGTCAACAACTTCAAAACTGTTGTTTAACTTAATATCGGACAAATAAACTTTTGTTTTATCAGTAGAGAAATCTAAATTTTTAATATTATAAAACTTGCCTAAAATAAAATTTATATTAAAAGATAATTTTGACTGCTTTCCAGCTTGTTTTTCAAAATTTAAATTAGCAATAGAAACTTTAGAATTTTTAAGATTAATTGTGGTGTCTAAATTAAAAATTCTTTTTATATTATTAAAACTTTCATTTAAAACAAACTCGTCAAAATGTTCTTTAATTTTAAAAAATCCAATTAATTTGGTTACATGTTTTTTTTTTGATTTAATGAATTTAATCTTAGTATTTTTCAAGGTAATATTATTTTTATATTCTGGTAAATATTTTTTAATACCTATATTTTGATCTATGTTCAGCTGGAGGGTATGTACATTGCCTTCTGTTTTATAATCTAAATCCTTAATTTTAAAATTATTATTTAAATAAAAATTAATATTAGTCTTTAAGTCTATATCTCCATTTATATCTTTTAAACTTTTAACATCTAGGTCCAGCATTGAAAAAAAAATTTGGGCTTGGTTTAAATTGAACTTTCCATTGGTGATTAATAAGCTGCTAATTTTAATTTTTTCTTTTTCACGTAATAAATTTATAGAGCTTCCTGATAGATCTAAATTATAAAAAAAACCCTTTGTAATTGTTGTTAAAAAACTATTGTTCTTTTCATTTTTTCCACGCTTTATTTCTGTTGTAAGGTTTTTAATTGAAAACTTTTTTGATAGATTAATCGTAGCATCAGAAATTTTTCCATAAAAAGCATAATTTTTATCAATACTACCATCAGCGTTAAATGGTATAGAAAATTCACCTTCTAAACTACCTTTGTGAAATATTTTATTAATTTTATTATTGATAAATCTAGGAACATAGATGCTTGTAATTTTTGTTAAATCTTTTATGTCATTTTTTATAAATCCAATTTCTGCTTTATTCAAAATAAAGCTAGAACTTAAAATTGATTTAATTGATAAGAATAAGTTTACTTTTTTTAGTTTAATTGTATTTTTTTTTATTAAAATATTCGGGTTTTGTAACTTAATAATTAAATTTAGTTTTATTGGGTTAAGATATATTTTTGTTTTATAAAAATCTATTTTAATAGTTTTGTTTACTGAATTGGCTTTAGTCTTTATTAAATTGTCAAATTTTTCTGTCTTTATTCCAAAATAGGTAAGATAAATTATAATTGTAATAAAAATAAGTATTAAAAGAACAATTGAACGAAATAAAAATTTTCTCATATTTAGTATATTATTTGTTATAGAGCGCTGATTCTAGAAAATCATCAATTGCACCATTCAAAACATCTTCAGGATCTGTATTTTCTAAATTATTTCTTAAATCTTTTACAAGTTGGTAAGGTTGCAAAACATATGATCTAATTTGATGCCCCCAACCAATATTTTTTTTTGATTTTGCTAAATTTTCAGAAGCTTCTTCTTTCTTTTGCAACTCATATTCATATAGTCTGGCCTTTAACATATTAAAACATGTTTCTTTATTTTTGTGTTGTGATCTTTCATTTTGACACTGGACAACAATATTTGTTGGTAAGTGAGTAATTCTTACTGCACTATCTGTAGTATTTACTGACTGACCTCCTTTGCCGCTAGACTTGTAAGTGTCTACTCTAATATCTTTTTCATGAATATCAATTTTGACACTGTCATCAATGACAGGATAAATCCAAACACTTGCAAAACTAGTGTGTCTTCTTGCTCCCGAATCAAACGGAGAAATTCTTACCAATCTATGAACACCTGATTCAGATTTCAACCAACCATAAGTATGTGGTCCAATAATTTTAAGTATGGTTGATTTAATTCCTGCCTCATCACCTTTATGTTCGCTAATTATTTCAAATTTAAATTTTCTTTTTTCCGCCCACTTAGAATACATTCTTCTTAACATTTCAGCCCAATCTTGACTTTCTGTGCCGCCTGCGCCAGCGTGGATCTCTAAATAAGCATCTAAATAATCATTCTCTCCTGAAAGAAAACATAAAATTTCTGTTTTTTTAATTTGTTTATTTAGTATGATTATTTTTTTTACACAATCTTTTAAAACTATAATATCATTTTCATTTTCAGCTAAATTGTAGAGCTCATCAATATTTTTTAATTCAATAACAACAGAATTATAATTTTTATAAATTTCATCAAAAAAATTTTTTTCTTTTAATATTTTTTGAGCTTTTGATTTGTCTTTCCAAAAATCTTTCTCATTTATCTTATTGTTGAATAACAATAATTTATAGTCAATATTCATATAGATATC
>Ga0114993_10006268_pt1 | contig 11255 bp, 9 predicted proteins | sample ArcticOcean_MG_C_FD_87042 | JGI IMG/M metagenome (GOLD analysis project Ga0114993, IMG submission 87042) | Marine microbial communities from western Arctic Ocean - ArcticOcean_MG_CB2_150 | ecosystem: Environmental > Aquatic > Marine > Oceanic | place: Arctic Ocean: Canada Basin | collected...
AGCCTCACCCTATATTTGAGAGATATAATTTAAACTTTATTCCCTTCCAGCATGAGGATATTGATAAATGGCGAAATTCTCTAAGTGGTGGCATTTCATATCACGATAAGAATACCAATATAATATTACAGGGGGGCATAGATGATGTTTGGTTTAATTTAGATACAAATCAGATAGTCGTTGCTGACTACAAAGCTCAATCAACAAAAATAAATCCTGAAAAAAATTACTATTTGAATGGAACATATCATCAGAGCTATAAAATGCAGATGGATATTTATGTTTATATTCTAAGAAAGATGGGATTTAATGTTTCTGACACATCATATTTTATGGTTTGCAACGGAGAAAAAAATGGTGACAGATTTGATGCTACAATGAACTTCACCATTACATTAATTGATTATGATACAGATACTACTTGGATATCTGAAAAAATAACAAAAATGAAATCAGTACTGGACTCAGATACACTTCCAACTAGAAATCCAAATTGTGAGAATTGTGCATATTTAGAACAGGGGGCTAAATTTATATGATTTACCTATTTATATATATAAATTAAATAACAAACTTACTTCCTTATTATCTATAATTATTATTATATCTTCATAAACTTTAAAAAATTAGCTCGGTTATATTAAGATATAAACTCAGTAATATAAACATCTATATCACTTTCAATAAAGCTCTTTTTTTTTGAATAATTAATTTTTTATGTAAGATTATATTAATAATTTTAATTGGGAGGTTAAAAATGAAATTTTTAAATTTTTTTTAGCAGCGTTAGTATCTCTTATATTAAATAGCTTAGTATATTTATCTATCATCTGAATAGAAAAATTGAAAATTTCCAAAGTCCGAATTAAATCTATAAAATTATTGTGGATAATTATTTTTTGTAAATAATAACTTTATTTTCACCATATATATAATCAATTTTTGTATAGGAAATAATGCAATTAAAATTTTACTTTATAAAAAAATTAACTTAGAATATAAAAATATAACAATATTGCTGGGAGGTAAAATATGTTGAAAAATATTATTAGTGTTTTTTTTGTTTTATTATTAACTATTAGTTATGCTAAAGCAGATTCAGTTGATGATTGGTTAGCAGGTCTAAAAAGCAAATTTTCTGGTACAGAATTAGTATTTGCAATGACTTCACATCCAGGCTCAGATGGTATTCAAGCTCTAGTTCCTGAATTCACTGAAAAAACTGGAATTAAAATCACATTTGATATTATGGGGGAAGGTCAATTAATTGATAAAACTTTACTTGAATGTCAAAGTGAAGATTTGAAATGGGATGTTATAATGATAGCTGCTGAGACTTCACCTCAAATGCTTCATGATAATTGTACTATTCCACTTAATGATTATCTAAAAGATCAAACGTTAGCTCCAAGTGAGCCATTTGGTATGGATGATTATGTGCCTGCTTATTTAAGTTTATTTAAAATGGAAGATCAAATTGTCGCTTTACCATTTGCTGGAGAGACAGTCTTTTTAACTTACAGAAAAGATTTATTTGATGCACAAGGTCTCAGTGCTCCTAAAACTTGGGATGAATTTTTATCTCATGCAAAAAAACTAAAAACCGACGATGTTGCTGCAGTTGTTATGCGTATTGGACGTGGTTGGGAATTTACTTATATGTGGAGCATATTTATTTATCCATTCGGTGGTGACATGATTGATTTAGAAGCTAATAAAGCTCAAATTGATAATGCTGGAAATGCAGCATCACTTGAGTATTTGCGTAAACTTTTACCATATGGACCTGTTGGTTTTGAAAATTATCATTGGGATACATCTATGACTGCAATCATGGAAGGTAAGGCTGCAATGTCTATTGAAGCATCAGCTCTTGCTGGCGAATATGAAAATCCAGATAAATCTAGAACTGCTGGTAAGCTTGCTTATGCTCCTCTTCCAGCTGGTCCTGCAGGTGCCTATAGTGGAGTGTGGGGATGGGGACTTGGTGTAAAGAAAACATCAAAGAATCATGAAGCTGCGATTGCTGCTATAGCTTACTTTACATCTAAAGCTAAACATCAAGAGTATGTAAATGCTGGTGGCCCAGTATCTCGTACCCATGTCTTGGCAAATCCTGATAACCAGGCAAAACATCCTTATTATCAAGCTACTTTAGATACTTTGGAACAAGCTGCAGCATTATATGCAAAAGGGAAAAGTGCTGTTCCTAAAACTTCTAAATGGTTCCAAATTTCTGATGTAATGGGAGTTTATGGCTCAGAAGCATTTGTTAGTGAAAGAACAATAGCAGATGCATTAAGTGAAATGAACGAACAAGTTCAAAAAATACTTGATGACTAATTTGCAAAAAATAAAAAATTTTAAAAGGGGGTTCGCCCCCTTTTTTGCGAAAAGAGAATATCTATTTTATATTGGCCCTGCATTTGTAGTAACGTTTATTCTAATGTTTTTACCTTTATTTCAAATAATTGTAGGGAGTATGCATAAATGGGAGTTTGGAAAACCACTATTTGAGTCTGATTTTATAGGATTAAAGAATTATATAGAGCTCAATTACGGATATGTTTCATTTGGAAAATCATTAATGAAAACTGCAATCTATGGGTTTGGTTCACTTGGAATCGAACTTTGTTTAGGACTTTTAATAGCGATACTATTGTCAAATATGCGAAGAACAAAAGGGTTATTCAGTGCTATTTTCATTATTCCAATTGTTATTATGCCAGCAATGGTAGGTCTCACATGGAAAATGTATTTGAGTTATGATGGTTTAGTTAATTGGGTTTTGTCGCTTTTTTATATACCTAAAGTTAATTGGATGGGTACTGATTTAGCATTAGTATCTTTAATTTTGGTTGACGTATGGCAATGGACGCCTTTTTTTATTTTAATATTATTTGCTGGCTTGCAGACAATTCCTAAAGATCCAGTTGATGCTATTAGAGTTGATGGAGCAAATGATTTACAAACTTTTTTATATGTTAAACTACCTCTGCTAACCCCCTTAATAATTATTGTATGTATTTTAAGAATAATTGAAATTATTAGAAATTTTGATGTCGTTTTTGCCATTTATCAAGGTGGGCCAGGAAGTTCTACTGAAACTTTGCCTATAGCAGTTTGGAGAATGTTTATGTCTCAAAGACAAGTTGGTATGGGTTCTGCTTTTTCTTTAATTTTAATACTTTTATCATTTTTTATAGCTTTTATTTTTATAAATTTTTTAAAAAAAACTAGGGTTACACATTAATGAGATATGAACTAATAAATTGGAAAGCAATTTTTATCTTTTTATTAATAGTTACTTTTGCTTTGTTTTTTTTCTTTCCTTTTTATTTTATGGTGTCTTCATCATTTAAACACCCATTAGATTCATCTGTATATCCACCTATAATATTTAATTTTGAACCAACTTTAAAAAATTATATAACTATTTTTAAAAAGTATCCTATGGCTACTTATTTTATTAATTCTTTTATTGTTGCTACTTTTGCTACCTTAGTGTCAATGACATTAGCTATACCTGCCGCATATGGAATGGAAAGATTAATTTCTCAAAACAGAGAAAGAATAGCTTACATGTTTTTAACTATGCAATTAATACCGCCAATATCTATGGTTTTTGCATTATTCTGGTACGCAAATTTTTTTGGTATTCTTGGAACATATTGGTTACTTGTTATAGGTTACACTTTATGGAATGTTCCATATGGAATATGGTTAACAAGAGGGTTTTTTACCACTATTCCAAAAGAATTAGAGGAAGCAGCTTTTGTAGATGGAGCAACAAGATTTTGGGTATTAAGAAAAATAGTAATACCATTAACTAAACCAGGTATTATTGCTGCTACTATTTTTATTTTTATAGGTGCATGGAATGAATTTACATTAGCAATGTTTCTAACTGATAGTCATACCAGAACTTTTCCAACTACACTTGGGTTATTTGTAACTCATACTGGAATATTATGGGGAGCAATGTTTGCAACAGCAACTGTAGGAGTTTTACCAATAGTAATAATTGCATTGTTAATTAGAAAACATTTTGTTTCTGCATTAACTCTTGGAGCCGTAAAAGGAAATGATATAATATGAGTAAAGAAATTAAAGAATTGTTATTAAAAGAAAGTGAAAATTATAAAGATAGACTTATAAACCTAGTTTCTAAATTAACACAATTTGATAGCTACATAGGAGATGAAAAACAAATTGCATATTTTATAAAAGATGAACTTAATAAAATAGGTTTAGATGTAAGATCAATGGATGTTGATCATGATCTAATTAAAAAAAGAAAAGAATATATTCCTATGCCTGAAGATACTTCTTATGATGATAGACCAAACGTATACGGCACTTTAAAAGGATCTGGTGATAGTAACTCAAGACCTTTATATTTGTTTGGTCACACCGATGTTGTACCTGTAGATGAAAATACTACTTGGAAATATCCTCCTTTTAGCGGTCAAATAGTCGATAGTAAAATTTATGGAAGAGGTTCAGCTGATATGAAAGGTGGAGTAGGGGTTGCAATTGTAACTTTAGAAATATTAAAAAAATTGAATATTGAATTAAAAGGAGATGTAGTAGGTCAATTTGTTATTGAAGAAGAAGCCGGTGGTAATGGAACTTTATTTGCAGCAATAAAGGAAGAATTTTCTTCTAAAGGAGCTTGTATAATGTTGGAACCAACTGGTTCTAATCAAATTATGGTATCAAATAGAGGAGCGCAGTATTTTAGAATTACTGTTCCAGGTACTGAGGGAGGAACAGAATATCATAGGGAAATTGATAGTGCCATTGATAATGCATATTTTGTTATTCAAGCGATAAAGAAGTTTTCTGATTATAGAGAGTCTACAGTTAAACATCCTCTTTACGAGCATGAAAGAACCACAAAGGTCCCTACAGCTGTCGGTAGAATTATGAGCGGTGCATGGCCATCTACAATTCCTGGTGAAGCTATACTTGAAGGTACTGTTGAATGTTTGCCGGGGGAAAATATCGATGAAATAGTTGATGAGTTTAAAAATTTTATAATTAAAGATATTTCTTCTTATGATTGCTTTAAAAAAAATAAAATTAAATTTGAAAAATTTGGTTTATTTTTTGAATCAGGAATTACTGAACCTGATCATGAGTTTATAAAAATTTTATCAAATTCTGCTATTTCATCAATTAATAAAAAACCTGATGTCATTGGTGGTGGTGGAAGTGATTTAAGATTACCTGTAAATATTAATAAATGTCCAACAGTTCTCTTTGGACCAGGTGGCGGACCAATTCATAGTGTTGATGAATGGGTTTCTACAGATGAACTTTTTAAAATGTTACAAATTTGTTTATTAACTGCAGTAGATTGGTGCGAAGTATCTTAAATGGATGAATTTATAAAAATTGAAGATTTATCTGTAGTTTTTGATGATGGAACAGTTGCTGCAGATAATATTAATCTTCAAATTAAAGAAAAAGAGTTTTTAGTACTGGTAGGACCTTCCGGTTGTGGTAAATCAACTATATTACGATCAGTTGTTGGTTTACAAAATATTACTAATGGAAGTATATATGTTGAAAATAATGACATAACAAACCTTTCACCTAGAGACAGAGATATAGCAATGATATTTCAGTCGTATGCTTTATATCCGCATATGACAGTATATGAAAATTTAAGTATTCCTCTTAAATTAAAAAAAATTCCAAAAAATGATATTAAATTAAAGATTGATGAAATTGCCTCTATGTTATCTATAAATGATCTTTTAAAAAAATATCCAAGAACTTTATCAGGAGGCCAGAAACAAAGAGTTGCAATGGGAAGAGCTTTAATAAGAAAGCCAAAAATTTTTCTTATGGATGAACCTTTGTCAAATCTTGACGCTCAATTAAGAGTTGAAATGCGATCACAGATTAGCATTCTTCAAAAAAAACTTGGAGTAACAACTATTTATGTGACTCATGATCAAGTTGAAGCAATGACCATGGGAGATAGGGTTGCTATTATTAATGATGGAAAATTAATTCAAGTAGATAGTCCATCAAATTTATATAATAAACCAGTCAATACTTTTGTAGCTTCATTTATAGGATCTCCTAAGATGAATTTCTTTTCATATGATGAAATTTTGAAATATAATACTGATATAGAAGATAAAGTTAAAAAAATACAATCATTAGATAACAAAGAAAATATTTTATTAGGTATGAGACCTGAATATTTTAACATTGATGATAAACAAGAAAATCTCAAAATAAATATATCTCCTATTTTAGTTGAAGATTTAGGTTTTTCTAATGATATTGTTTTTTCTTTAAATGATTCTAATAATGCTAATAACTTTATTGCACGTTTATCTACTGAAATAAAAATTAATCCTAATGAGAAAACTAATATATATTTTCCTATTAACAAAATAATATTTTTTGACTCAAATACAAAAGAAAGAATTAAAATTTAATCAATGAATAAAGATCATATAAGATCAGTAACATTAGAGTTGAGTCAGGCAAATATAGCTGATTTCAATACTAAAGATTATATCAATTCTTTAATAGAAGGTGGATTTAATACTATAGTTTGTTTTGCAGTAGGTTATTTAAATGGTGAATCTTATTACAATTCAAAATTTATAAAAAAAAACCCTGATTTAGGTAATAGAGATATATTAGAAGAAATTTCGAAATTAAAAAATAAACATAAATTTAAATTTATTGCTTATTTAAATACACAATTTAGTGATGTTGCAAATTTAAATCCTCTCTGGGCTCAAAGAAGAATTAATGGGGAAAAAACAACCCAACTTAATGCATCAACTATTTGTCTTAACTCTCCATATAGAGAATTACTTTTAAAATCGGCAAAAGAAATTGCTATAAATTATAATGTAGATGGTTTTTATTTTGATGAAGTGAGTTTCCAATCATGGTGTAATTGCACATATTGTAAACAAAAATTTAAGAAAAAAACAGGTAATAATATACCTTTAAAAATAAATTTTAAAAATCCAATATTCTTAAAATGGATGTCTTGGAGAGAAAATATAGTTAACGATTATATGAAAAAATATTATAATGAATTAAAGAAAATAAATAAAAAATACGAAATTTTTTTTCAATCTGCTTTTCCAATTTCAAGCACATTTATAAAAATGAAAAATCTTAAATATGTCAATCCTGTAGGAAGTAGGGTGCCGAAAGAATTTGTTGGTTTTTACAGACCTTCTTTTTATGGACAAAATATTGAAATTAATCATGAATATAGTGATACAATTTCTATTGAGCCATGGAGAAAAATTGCTGGAACTCCTATTTGGTGGCCAGGACTTTGCACTTCTTATGTAAATAATATTAATCCTAAAAAAAATACTTTGCCTTTAATGGAATTACCACATTTTCCATGGTCAATTATTAATTTACCAAGAGACGAAATTATTTTTAACATAGCAGATGTGCAAGCTAATGGTGGGGGTACTTGGTATCCTATGTATAGTCCTGATAAAAAAAACTTGAGATATTGGAAAAATTTTAGTGAAATTTTCAAAAAATTTAATTCAATTCCTAAATATAAAATTAGAGAAATAGATATTGGTTTATTATTTTCAAAAAATAATGCTGAAAAAACTAATAAAAATAATTCAGAAGATAATTACATAGATGATTTCAATAATACAGTATCTTTACTAAAAGAAATCAAAGTAAATTTTTCTACTTTCTCATTTGAAAGTTTATATAAAATGAAAGTTAAACCAAAAATTATTATTTTTATAAATCATGCATATTTTACAAAAAAAGAATATTCTTATTTTATTGATTATATTCGTAATGGAGGAAAAATAATTAGTTGGGGAAAAAATCCTATTTATTTAGATAAAGGAAACAATATCTTAAAAGATGAAAAATTTCTAAAAAATATTTTTGGAGTAAAGCAAAATTCAACTAGACCTTATTTTGGTTATTTAAATTATGATAACAATAAAGAAAAAATACTTAGTCCTACATATGGTCCTAATAATTTTTATGATAATTTAAAAGCAGAAAATATTGGTTATTTATTTGAGGGGGATTCAATGTTTGCTACCCCAGATATAACAAAACTTAAACCTGCAATTTTTTCCAATAAGATAAATAAAGGTAAATCTATTTTATTTTCTAATAATTTATCTTTAGTTTGGGAAAAAACAAAATCTACATCACTTATTCAAATACTTAAAAATATTGTTTTTAATATTATAAATTCAGATTATACATTTCATTCAAATTCAATTGGACAATTTTCTTTTTATTTATGGAAAGAAAAAAAATCTTATTTAATATGGATAACTAATCATTCAGGAATTGAACAGAGTGGTTTTTGCAATATATTAAAAAAAATTGAAATAAATATACCAAAAAATATAAAAAATATAAAAATATCTAATCAATATAATAAATCAAATGTTTCTATTAAAAAAGGTACAAAAAATATGAAAATTATTATACAAAACTTAAATATTTGGGAATGTATAGAATTTAAATACAAATGAAGACGCTAAACAACTTCAATCCATTTCAAACGATAATTGGATATAATTTATTAGATGAACTAAAACATTTTATATCTAAAAAAACATGCATTGTAACAATGGATGATTTATGGAAAAATTTTAAGTCTAATTTTAACGATCGTGTTGAAGTATATTTTGTAAAATCTCTAGAAGAAATATCTTTAGAAAAAGAAATCTCATATTTTAATAAATTCGATACAATTGTAGGATTAGGTGGTGGACAAGCTTTAGATATAGCTAAATTCTTTTCTTGGAAATGTAATTTAAAGTTGTTTCAATTTCCGACTTCTTTGTCTGTCGATGCAGTATTTGGTCATCGATCTGGAATAAGAAGGAATAATATTGTTAATTATGTTGGTTGGGCAATTCCAGAATGTGTTTTTATTGATTATGAAATTATTCAATCTGCTCCAAAAATTTATAATTATTCTGGTATTGGCGACGTACTTTGTTTTTACACTGGTGTACTAGATTGGAAATATGCTTCAAATCAGAATAAATGTGAACCAAAATGGGAATATAATGATGATCTAGCAACAATTTCTTTAAATTATGTAGAAGAGCTCTTAAATAATTCTGAAAATGTAAATAAGATGAATAAAAAAGGAATTGAAACTATCGTAAAAGCTCATCAATGGGGTGGAAATTCTTTTTTTTCAACTGGATGGAATCCTAGACATATAGAAGGAGTTGAACATTTCTTTTTTTATAATTTAGAGTTATTAACTAAGAAAAAATTTATTCATGGACAACCCGTATGTCTAGGTTTTGTTCTAGGTTGCTTACTACATAATGAATATCAAGATAAATTTATTAATTTTTTTAAAAAAATGGACTTTGATATAAGACCTGAAGCTATGAATATAAGTTGGGATGATATAGATAATTGTCTAAAAACACTTAAGGATTTTGTTATTAAAAATAATCTTTGGTATGGAGTATGTAATGATTTTAATTATTCTAAAAAAATTTTACTAGATCTAAAGGAAAATGTCGAAAATATTTATAGATAGTTATTAAATCGTATGCATAAAATTATAAGTAACAAACCTTGTATTATATGTGTTGCTATAACAGGATCATTACCAAAAAAAGAAAATAATCCAAATGTACCAATATCTATTAATGAACAATTAGAAAGTACACATGCTGCATTTGAAATAGGAGCTACAATAGCTCATTGTCATGTAAGAAATAAAGATCAATCACCTTCTTCAAGTCCAGAATTTTTTGCAAAACTAAAAGAAGGATTAGAAAAACATTGTCATGGAATGGTAATTCAATTTTCTACAGGCGGAAGATCAAGTTCAGGTAAAGATAGAGGAGGGATGTTATCTCTGTCTCCAGATATGGCTTCTCTTGCTGTAGGATCTAATAATTTTCCAAATAGAGTTTATGAAAATCCCCCAGAATTAATTGAATGGCTTGCCTTAGAAATGCAGAAATACAATGTTAAACCAGAAATAGAAGCTTTTGATTTATCTCATATTTTCCAAGCTGCAGAAATGTGTAAAAATGGAAAAATAAATAAACATCCTTACATACAATTTGTTATGGGTATTAAAAATGCAATGCCTGTCGATAGAGAAGTTTTTGAATTTTATATAAAGACCGTAAATAGACTTTTTCCTCAATCAAATTGGTGTGCAGCAGGTATCGGAAAAAATCAAAAAATTATAAATGAATGGTGCATTGAACTTGGTGGACATACCCGCACAGGAATGGAAGATAATATTAGAATAAATAAGGATGTTTTAGCACCATCAAATGCTTCACTTGTAGAAATAACAGTAGAACTTTGTAAAAAATATAATCGACCAGTTGCAAATTGGATAGAAACAAGAGATATTCTAAATTTAAATTAAGATTATGTATAAATTAAATAATAAAGTAGCATTAATTACTGGTGCAGGAAAGCCAAATGGCATTGGAAAAGCTATTGCATTAAGACTTGCTCAAGAAGGAGTTAAAGTAGTTATAAATGATTTAAAATCTACAAAAAAAAATTCTGATTTAATTAATACAGTTAATGAATTTAAAACTTTAGGACATCAAGTATTATCAATAGAGACTGATGTCTCAAGCTCAGTGCAAGTTAAAAAAATGGTTAAGAAAATTATTAATAAATTTGGTAAAATAGATATCTTAGTAAACAATGCAGCTACTTCACCCGGAAAAGATAGAGTTCCTATAGTTGATATTGATGAAAAAATTTGGGACTTAATTATAAAGGTTAATTTAAAAGGAACATTTTTATGCTGTAAGGAAGTTGGAAAAATTATGATTAATCAAAAAAAAGGTGGTAAAATAATTAACATTTCTTCTTGGGCGGGTAAAAGTTATATACAACCCAATTATGGCGCTTATTCAACTTCTAAATTTGCAATTAGAGGATTAACTCAAGTTTTAGCTAAAGAATTAGGACCATATGGAATACAGGTAAATGCAATATGTCCAGGTGCAGTAATTACAGAACGTACTAAAAAATTGGCAAAAGCACTAGCACCAAAAGGAATGAATACTAATAGGGCTATAAAAAATTATATAACAGATAGACTTTCTGGTACTCCACTTGGGAGATTATGCACAACAAATGATATTGCACAAATTACAGCTTTTTTAGTTTCGTCTGAATCTGATTTTATTAATGGAAAATCTATTACAGTTGATGGAGGAAAAACTACTGATTAATATTTTTAAATTTTTTTA